>ERZ506941.112-NODE-112-length-73995-cov-13.3204_pt1 | contig 73995 bp, 89 predicted proteins | sample MGYA00512901_ERZ506941 | MGnify/ENA metagenome assembly ERZ506941 | reverse complement strand
TGGGTTGATATTCCTCTCCCAACATATGAGGAAAAAATAGCCGCCGCAGAAGCAATTAAGTTGAATCTGAAGGCTAACGCAGATTCTGAAATTGCCTGGCGACAGGATGCTGTTGACGCCGGTATTGCGACGGATGAGGAGACTAACGCGCTGGTTGACTGGAAAAAATATCGGGTCTTACTGATGCGTGTCGATACAGCAAAACCCGAATGGCCTACGCTTCCGGAGGATCTGGCCAGTTAGGATTGGCAGTATCAACAGAGTTCAGTGCATCAATATAGGCCAGCCAGGCTATCAGGCTGGTCTTCTCATCATCGCTGATGACTCCCAAGAGTAGTTTGCTCTGCCAGTTTATGATCGTGGCCTGTGCAGCAATCAGTAACTCTGATTTTTTCTGCTCTGCTGTCGCGATAGCTTCTTCTCGCGTTGGTAGTGGGAGATCAACCCATGCTGGCAAACCATCTATAGCCCCCAGCATCTTTCCTTCTGGTGGTGTCTGGGTGAAGGTGGCGAACGTCGCCTCATCCACCTCAACGGCATCACCTGGCCATGTCCCGGCATTTACGTATTTGCCTTTTTCATTACCCGGCATAAAGCCGTTTTCGCTTGGGCTGTAATAGTAAATTTTCATATCAGTTTCCTATGGCAAGAAATCGTCCACCCAGCGTCGGACTGGTATTACGTGATACAAACGAGCCGCGAACAGATGGATTAATTGCTGCGCCTATAGAAGACACTCCTGTTGTTCCTGCCCCAGCGGTATACCCCGATGTCGCTAATACGGCAAAAATAGTTGTAGGGAAAAGAATAGGAAACGATGTTGATATATCACTGGCAGACGGCAGGATTGTCCCCCACTGCAATAAAATGCCATTCGGTAAGAATGTGTAGCCTGGCTGTCCAGCACCGGTGGTCAAATAACTAAAGGCCGACATATCAGGTATCTGGTTTTCCCCTGTTCCGACATCCCGCAGCGCCGCTGTTCCCAAACCAAGGTTTGAGAGAGCCTGTGCAACCGCATCCGGTCCGGCATCTGCTATCTCAGAAAGGTTGTTAGAAATCAACAAAGACTGATCTTTTTGTGCGTAGAGTTGAAGTGATCCTGCGGTCAGCATGTTTGCAGCAATGTCATTTGCTGACCAGATGCGCGCGGTAGTTCCCTCTTGGGCGCGCTCAATGGTCATCGTGTCACCAGTTCTGGAAGTGACATGTACAATTTCAGAGAGAGAGCCCGTAGCAGAATCAACAAGTGTCAGTTTAAAAAAGCTGGTCCCTGATACTGGGGATGGGAAAAGATTACCGGTTCCTGTGTTAACTGTTAAAGTTGTTGCAGTTGCATTGATTCCTGCCGCCAGCACCGTTTGCGCGTTGTTGGCCGCCAATAGTGTGAGTGCCATTAATCCTCCGGGATTTTGGTAATAAAAAACCGACCAAATAGTAGACTGAACGTTTTTTTTGCTAAGATGTAACTTTCAAATAAGGAGATAAACAATGAAAAATTTTTCTGTTGCGATAATTAAAACATTACTAACATCCGTTAGTTTTCTAACAATAATAGCGTCGGTATTTCTAATTACTTTGATTTTAAATATATCTATGCAGGATGGAATCCCAGCATTTGAAAACATTAAATTTACAGTAATGCTATTTTTCACAATTTTACTTCTATTGATTATTTGCGTCTGCTTAAAAATTTTCCTTTCTATGGCTATAGATAGTAGAGACACTCTATTACAAAAAGAAAGTACCAAGGCGAAGACTAGGGTTGAAGATATAACTATCTAATCACCCAACGATAGTCACGCTTACTGGTTGGTAAAATGGCATATGCAACAGGCCGCTATCAAAGGCCTGTTTGAACAAAGAAGCGTATTCATAGTTCGTGCTTTTTATCAGCACACTTGTTTTCTGATTGAAGACTCGCGAGTTGAACGTAAACGAGTTATATAGCGATGAGTCAGTCAGTTTTCTGTAACCTTTGACTATGGAAATACTGGCTCCAGCCCCAGAGAACAAAACGGAAACACTCCATCGTTGATCGTTTATGACATCAACGCCGTCCGCTCCGGTAAGGAAGCGCATGATACGACGTTTCAGCCATGGGATCGTAAAGTGAAAGCCATCTCCTTTGTAGAAATTCCATGTCATGATTCGTTTAAACAGGTCATCGGACACTACGACCTGCTCTGACTGATCAACAACCCTCCTGCCATTAAACGGCAGTTGATTAAACATCATGGCGTTATATGGGCCATAGATGGTTTGCTTGCCACTAACCAGCACTGGCTGTTTAACACCGTAAATCCCTCTGGCAATCCACTTCAACTGATCTCCAGCGTTATAACCTCCCACAAAAATTGGTAGGTTTGCTTTAACCATCCATGAATAAATATTCTGGGCCATTGCATTATAAGCGGAGACGAATGCCTGAATATCATCATCGTCGTTATACTGCGTGTACAGATAGGATTTAATGATTTCTTCAAGCATTTTAAATTCCACCCACTGTCACCCCATCTGAGGCAATAAACCAGTAACTGTATGGATCGCCACTAATGATGTTTGTCCCGGAATCCACGCTGGTGATAACACCGTTAACTGTCACTATTACATTAAGCGTAGTGATGAGACTCATATCAATAGTGCTATTTATGGACTGAAGGAATACATCTTTAATATTATTTATATTTAACGGCTTACCTGCATAAATGCTGTTTACATACTGTATAACAGGCTCAGAAACAAGAGAAGATATAGTGGCATCTGTCAGGTAGTTTGTGCTTTCAGTTGCCCACTCAAACTTGATCGTCACCAATTGCTGCAACGGGATAACGAAAGGTATCAAATAGTTGTCAGGCCAGTCATTAATCGTCACAACATTATTTCTTAAATTAGGGGTTATCAGCCCTCCTCCTGTCCATGAACCGGAAACTGTTGTATCTATGCCAATCGAAAAAGTGTGAGGAGACAAAACGGTAATTGTCAGAGGAACGTTATTTATCCCCACCATACCCGTTACACCGGAAATATTAATTACCTGTCCTGATGAAAAACCGTGAGTGATGTCTGTCGTAACAATACCAGGACTGGCATTGGTTATGCCTGTGACATTAAGATCAGCGCCTTTTAACCTGCTGATGTCGCCGGCCGATTTGTAGATAGCCCCAGCCATTTCATAAATATCACCGCCACCACACATCACAACCCAGGAATTCCCACTCTGAACCACCGATACAAGCCGAGCCTGAACATTTTCAAGATCAGTCAGTTTTTGGCGAATAAAACCAGGATACCCCTGTACCGTTGACATCTGTGCTTCCCAGACTCGCTCGCGGAACTCGTAATTCGTTTCAGGCTCACCCCCTGGTGTGCCAGCCACTGGATTGGTACATGTCAGGGTAATGTCTGATGGAAGGCTGGTAAGGATCTGATTGACAGAACCAGCAGGGACGGCCCATGAACCAGTATTAGTGGCCACGCATGTTACTGACGAGCTTATACCTGATGCTGAAATGATCGTCGCGTCAGACACCTGGTAGGTATAGGTTCCATCACCTACCAAAAACCCCTGTGGGACAGGGAAACCTGCAGGACCAGAAAAAGTAACTGGCACAGTGGTAGATCCCTCGGTTTTCTGTGCCGCTACACCAGACTGCTGAGCCAGAAGATTGAGCATGCTCAGGTTTGCCTTCAGCGGACCAACTGAGTTAATCAGGTCTACACGAACCTGATCACATATCAGTAGTGCGCCAACATCAGTACTTACGATATCCTCAATAAGTGAGCCAGGCAGATCAGTTGTAATTCCAGGTGACAATTCTGTAGCCCTGGACACCAACTCGCTGCGTAACTCTTCTGCCGTTTTTGGCACAGGCCCCGCGGCGTCATAACTGACTGACAAATCGCTCATATATTCACCGTTGTAATGATTTTAGAACCGGCATTGGTTATTGCCGAAATGTTGTAAACCGGAGGGTCATCGCTTACCAGCGCAATTTGTAATGAAGTAAAATACTGACTGAATTGTCGCTGGAGTCGGTCTATATAATATGTTGGCAATACCTGCTGAATAACAGAACCATGGGCAGGAATTCCGTTATTGGCGAAGAATGGAGACTCCTGCGGTGCCAGCTTTAGGTTCTGAATGAGTGTCGTCAGATAAATAGAATCGTTAAAACCATTTTCATCTGGTTCAACAATCACCCACTTACCCTCAGCATTTCTTCCGTAGGTTCTCATTCGGTAATATTCCCATTGAAATTAGAGGTAGTCTTGCCAGTATTTGAACCGCCATTGCCATTCGTATGAACATGGGAGTTGCACCATGCAACAAGCGCCTGCCATCCCTTAAGCATAATTGCCGGGCTTGTACTGGCCGCACTATCCTGCAACTTCCCGACTTCTCCTGTCAGGCTCCACATACCATCAGTGAGTGTAAAAACAGTTGAGCCAACGGTAACTTTGAAATGTCCCGGCGTGACGATAGAAATACTGTCAGGGGTAAGCAGAAATGTAGTGTTACTTCCCGAATCCCTGATGGTGACACCTTCAGGACCGTAAATTGTTACGACATTACCGTCAACGGATTCCCATTCAGTATTACTGATCGGCAGAAATACCAGCGCACTCAGGTTTGCCGGAGGCGTCAAATCTGCCGTTCCTCCGCCCTGTCCGCTTACGCCTCCCAGGTAAGTATCCCCGGGAATAACTATTCCTTTATCCCCTGGTTGCATTGGATAACGAATGTATTGTGGGCCAAATAAAGGGATTGTGACCTGTGGGAATACGTACGGCGTGTCGGTTAATTCAAAAGACACGGTGACCATTTTCCCTTCCTGCTTTACGATACTGGCCGGAAGGATTTTCCCTGCATTTTGAAAAGCCTTTGAAAACTTCTCTTCTGCAAACCGGTTCATGTTCCGGCCGAAATTAAGCTTTTGGTCGACACTCATTTAGCACCTACAGATTGAACCGGATATGCTTCAATAACAGTAATCCATGCCTCAGCTGTTGGCTGTCGACTGTTACCAAGAAGCCTGACCGATTGAACCATAAATTCTCCATTGAAAGCCGAATCATCCCTGAACTGAGAATATGAAGAAGCCTGAATCATTGGACGGGCTTTTTCCGGCATCAGTATATGATCCCCCGTCTGTATATCGGCGCGCATAACGCAGACCACGCTAACGACGCCATAACTTATCCATGTCGGCTGCCCGATTAGTTCATTGAAGTTAATCTGGATTGGGTTTTTACTTCTTTCCGTTGCGCTGGTCTTCGATGACTGATCAGGATGATTGGAATAGTCGTTATCCCACACCCTAAGTTCATTGCCATTTACCACAGCGATTTCGACACCTGAATAACCTGCATCTTTTATTCTGGATAGAGAGAAAGTTCTCAGGTCTTTGGCAAGTGCTTCAAGGGATCCACAAAACATTGGACGGTCATAATTAAGAATCAGGCGATCACTGATGCTTATATTTGGCCTGAAACCGCCGATGGTCATAAAACACTGAGTCAGCGCTACCGACAGCTTCTGACCAGTTCTCCATGGGAAAGTCACCTGCAGGGGGGTAAGTTGTCCACGACTCATCGTCGACACAGGTCCAGGAACAATAATGAAATCCAGCCTCATTTCCGTTCCCTGCCAGTTACCAAACACCTGAAATATCGTCCCCTCAATCGCCAGTTTTTTATCCCATACGCCAGCCTGGGGAAGTCCTTTAGACATTCCAGCAAATATTTGTATTTTCTTTCCATACAGGTTTTGTCTGGCCTGTTGCATCTCCTTAGGGCCAATACCCCAGACAGTAAAATGCGTCTCGCCTGCCGGCGTGGATTCGCCGAACCGCATGATGTCGAATTCGACCATGAGCGCGCCCGGGTTATACACTCCATTCTTTAGGCTGGAATATTGCTGAATCAACTGATCACCATCGAAGATATTGATCTCGTAATAGCGCATCAGCTTGTTACCTCTATTTGCCCGTTCTTCTCGCGCCAAATCATGGTGGTGGACGAGAACACGCCGGAAATCAGATTTATGCCACCAGCGGAGGTGGATCCCACAACCGCCGTGTTGAGCACAGGATTGCCGGCGCTATTTGTGATCAATAAATACCAACGTTGCGCAGCGATATTCCATTTCAACTGACAGGTATATACCGTTCCATCAAGCACAGGAGAAAACGTCATGCTTTTCTGTTCTCTCCCAGTAAATGGGTAACTGACAGTGCTCATATACCAAAAGCCCCCTGTAATTTGCCAATTAACCCAATCACCCCTTCAGCAGCCCCGGCTGCGCTACTCCCGAGCGCTGTATTTCCAAGAGCCGATGCGGTATTAGTCCATGCAGATGTTTTTGTCGGATCGCCAGCATCAATCCTTTTCAAAAAACTGTTTACCGCCCGGTCAGCGGCGGTTTCGGTAATGAGTGGCTGCTCAAATTCCCATATCCATGAACGTTGGGGTAATGCGTCATTTCCAGACGAGCTGTCTTTTACCGTTCTCAGGATGCAATTGCTGTATATGATGGAGGGAGTAGCCACGATAAACGTACCGCCAAGACTTTCGTGAGCCTGTAGAACGGCCTGTAACGCACTCATCGTGACAAGTTTTGTCATCGCCCCGGTATTCTCGTTCACCGGGGCATCCATCATCAAACTTACCCTGAGAGGCTGCGAGAGCAACGCATTAGCAGCGACAGACTGATTTGCAAACGGATATCTGGCAATGTCGTAATCAACCATCGTGGCACCCTGAACAGGTCGCCAGTGGCAGAAATATTTATCCAGATCGGTGAGGTCAATAGCGCCGCTTATCAACCCTGTGACAAAACTCGCGCTTTGAGTCAGCGCGACGATCGGCAGCATTCCACCAGGAATAGCCTCCGCAACACCGTTACAGAGAATGACCGGTGAGATTTCAAAGCCAAGACGATAAAGCTCACGAGTAAATCCCATTATCAGGCCACTCCTAACTGCGATGATGAAACAATGGCATTGCCACCAGTATTGTTGAAGATCTGAATCACAGCGCCTTCCGTCACCCGGCTTCCTGCCCCCTCTTTAGCAGCCATGGCTGAAATCAGTTTTGCCAAAACTGTCGGATCGTTGAGATTGAGCTTTTCACTCTCATTAAAACCGGTAGTTTTCACCACATGGCGGATATAGGCCTCTGTGTCGTTTTCATTTGACGGCGCCCATTTTGTGGCAATATCACGCACGGTGTTGATGCCTCTGGTACCGTAAATTTGCAACTGCTTAGCCGACGCCAGCACACCTTCATCAAGAGTCGGGAATACAGCAAATTTCCCGCTTTTGGTGTTATGAGTGCCATAACCTTCAGCCCATCGAAGATTGGTGGGGTTGTTGAAACGATCGGCAATTGTCCGACCTTTTGCCGTTACATCAGCAGGCTTAGAATCAACAGGGGAAATTTGACCGCCAGAGAAGAATCGCTTAACACCCTTTAACCATCCCCATACCCGCGGATCATCTTCGCTTCCCGGTGTGTAGGTCTTTCCGGTTTTCGGGTCTGTCACTTTTTCATTGCTAAGTATTGAAGATCCAGCAGTTACATCAGAAACCGTGATATTTGTTTTCCCTGTTACCCAGTCAAAAACCTTGCCTATCATTGTCCCCATCTTCTGGACACCAGACATAAAACTGTCTACATCCTTTGTGAACTCAGGGGAGGCAAGGTAGTTACCAAACCGCTCAATCCCTCTGGACAGGCCATCAATCCATTTACCTAATTCAGGAGATTGCAGAACGGTATCAATTGCGCCCGAAAGCGCTTCAGAAAGTTTCGTCAATGCCGGGGTAAGCGGTCCAAGACCACGTATAAACGTGTTTTTTATGCTCTGGCTGCTGTAATCGAGCTGGATATTGAAATCCTGCCACTGTCTGGCTTGCTGGTCGGTGATCTGGAGCAGACGCGCATCTTTCTGCGCCCGACGCTCCATCGCATTGATTTCCTCATCGCTCATATTTTTGAAGCGATTCAGATCGTCAAGGCTGAAAAAATTCGTCAGCCCGTAGGCGTTCGCGCCCTGCAACGTACTGCCATTTTTTACAAAGATGTCACGCGCATTACGTATCATCTGAGGCAGAAGCTTCGCAGGGTCTTGATCAGGGTTATTGATCCCCATCGCCTGAAACTGCCAGCGCTTAGACAAATCATGCTGGGCATCACGAATAGCACCAAGCGTACTAACAGGGTTTCCCAGAGCTTTCTGGTAGTTGATAGCCGATGAATTAAGACCACCGACCGTTGTGCCAAGTCCCAGAGAAGAAAATCTCTGTGCTCCAGTCGCAGCCGCAAGGCGGCTCATACCGAACAGCCCACCAAACCCCATAAGTCCGGTAAACGTACCAACGATGCTCCCCCATGATAAAAGACTGAGGGTGGCATCTTTGATATGTCCGGCAAGGGATTTGGCGTCTTTTTTTGCTGTACTCAGGAACCCTTTAGAAACACTGGTTTTTTTATTGAAGCTTTCCTGACTTTTGTTAACTTTTTCGAGGTTGTCACTCAGCCGATCTAGTCCACTGTTAATGGACAATATAGCGTCAGCACCTACCGAAAAGGCTTTAGCCAGTTGTTCTCCCTCAATCTTGGCTTTTGCCGTTTCCTTCGTGGCGTCACTCGTTCCTTGTACCAGTCCGCGCCATGCTTCAGGAAGATCATCAAGCGCGGACTGATACTCCCTGAACTTTTCCATAAATGACACAAACTTGTCGTCATTTACGTCAATATCGACAATAGACTTAGCTACCATTGAAGGAACCCCTGTCTTTTAGCGCGGAGAGAATGTAACGCTGGCGGTATTGAACAGGGCTCGCAAAATCCTCGCCCGTTATTTCCCTTACCACCGGCAAGAATCCCTCATTTGACGCCCAGTCTAAGAGGGTATAAACGACGTTTCCGGCGGGGCATTCTGGGATTGGATATCGGTATCCGGATTCGATTTCAGCAAGGAATCGCGGAATTCCGTAACGCTCAATGATTCGAGTTGCCCACCGTACATACCGATCACGGTCCCCACTGTCGGGGCGATCAACTCCGTTTTCTGAATGGCAGAGGTAACCATAAAAAAAACGATCTCCCCCTCAATATCCCGAAATTCTTCCCAGGTAATGATCCCCTGCTTAATTGCCACATCAAACGATGTGGTTTTCCAGTTACCGCCATCATTCCAGATCACGGCCGTGAGGCGCTGAATCTCATCGACAATATTCGGTCCAGACGTTTCCCCGGTTAATTCCAGATCTTTTTTTATTTTTTTACGCAGCATCATCGCCGCCACGCGAGCAGCTCCGAGACCTCCAACCTGGGAAATGAAATTAGTAAAAAGATTGCCTAATAACAGGCAATGCTCCTCAACCACTTCATAGGGGAATGGGGTAACATGCAGATAGACGATCGAGCCATCATTCCTGGTGATGTGACTCACCAGATTTAATTTTTTATCAATTTTCACTGTTAAATCCACATGTTGTCGTTGGTAGTGATGTAACCGCTCATGGTCACGACATAGCCAGCGTCCATGCCGTTGAATGGCAACTCGTTAAAGTTAACCAGATAGCAGTTGAGAACCGTGAAGTTGCTCAGCGTCGTAGAATCAGGCGTGATTACAACCTCCCCCAGCGAGGTATCAGTTGCAAATCGGTTTTTATAGCTATCGCTCAGCCCCTGCGTACGCAGCAGATGAACTGTGACTGTTACCTGCTGATACGGCGCCTGACTACCAACAGTGCCGGCCATCGTTGGAATAATGTCTGTCGCAGCGCCGTCAGGGCGCATGCTGATGCCTTCTTTCCCAAGATATGACGCGGTCACGTTTAACGCCGGAACGTCAGTTACCGAAATTGAACCGCGGACGCGGTTAAGAAAGCCCTGCGGTACTAATGGGTTCGCCATTTTTTACGCCCCTACAAAGTTCGTTACGTTCACGTTAAACGTGATGGATTCAAAGCCACGGCGTGGCGTCATGACAGCACTGAGCCCGTCATATTTGCCGAGGGCATAATCTGAAGGATTCAGGCTGGTATAACTGCTGAACGGGACGGCGTTGATGACCGCGTTCCCTGCATACGTGCCTTTTTCATACTCAGTGTTGAAATCCTGCTGAGTAAGACCGGTGCCGATGACACGCCCCAGAATTAAGCCGTAGCTGATACCATTGCGCATGGTTTTCAATGCCCGGCGTTGCAGGCGCTCGATACCGTTCTGCTCGTAGTAGAGAGGGTTAATATTGGTGTTAGAACCGTTGATAATCTCATTCGCCAGATCAAGCTCGAGATTGATTGCTACCCACGCAACGGAATACCAGTAGTTGAACGGATTTCCATCCAGCATGTGCCCTGCGACCAGCATCTTGTTGCTCAGGCCACCTTCAGCTGCTGTGCCTATGTAGTTGATGCTGTTATCCTGCAATTGCTTCAGTAGGGTGCTGTTACCTTTAACTGGATATTCCGTCACACCATAGCCGAACCGATATGCCATCGGAGGAACCATATTCGACGAACCAGGATCGTTAGCCAATGAGGACTGGAAAGGAAACGCCATGGAAAACTCTGTAGACGGGATCCCTGGCGCTTCAACACCGGCAAATACTGATTTATTCGCCGTGGCCACCCATGTTTCATACGTCGCGATCGTGGTCGTTACAAAGAAATATACGAGCGACGCGGGACTGGTATACAAACCAGTTAGCGTTTTAAAGGTCGGCTCAGCATCCCATTCACGAGGAACAAGATAAGAGAAAAATTTCTGGTAGGTATTACCCAGAGAAATATCTTCATCGATAAAATCGCCCAGCGCAGTAATAGCAGCAATTGAAGATACTTCACCCAACTCCAGCACATAAACAGAACGGGTAGTCCCCTGCGCCCAGAAAGTGGTGTTCATCTGGATTATTTCGTTTGCTGCAACCGTCTTCACCGTTCCCATTACCGTTGCCGTTCCCGGATCGCCTGCCAATGGGTAGGTAAACGCGGTCGAAGTTGTTACTGTGGCTTCCACGGCCCGGTTATATGCTGACGGGTTTACTCCGGACACCACCAGCGGGATGACATCACCAACACTCCATCCGTGGGCTTCGGAGAGAGTGACTGTCACGACGTTTGTCGCCCAGGCAATCGATGCGATTGCTTTCGCTGGTGATGTAATGGCCTTCAGATCATCCTTGGTGGTGAGCAACTGGTATTCACCAGCAGCGAGGGTTGTACCGCCGATAGAAATCATTGCCCCGGACTTTAACAGTAGTGAGGGCTTCGGTGGATTGGTCACCGACACGTTAATATTAACAATTGCCATTTTACTTATTTCTCCGGGTCAATTGACGGAATTGCAGACATGATCAGCTGGCGCGAAAGATTACGCATCCGTTGCTGGTAGTAATTGACTTTAAATTTGATGGTCTTGCGCTGTGCGATGATGTTGAGCTCGTTCTGAGTGACGCGCTCATCCTGTACAACAGGAATATTCATCACCCCCATTTCTGTTTCATCGCTAAGCGTGTAGTCCTGTACATAACGCAGGAAATCTTCAACCGCTGAGTTACGCAGGCCGGTAATGGAAAGCGTCACATCCTCAGAAACCAACTGATACTGGTTCTGTTTTTCGTCCAGATAAAACGCTCCCGCGATCGGAGTAGTGTTACTGCATTTCACCGTCGCAAATGGCGGAGAAATATTTTGTACGGATAGCATTGCCGGGTACATCGGCATGAATTGATTAAGTGTCAGCCATATAGGTAACGAACTGGATACCACCACATCGGCCAAATCGATATCATCAACAGAATTTATTATCTGCGACCGCATGTGAGGGAAAATCGCCTCACCAGTGTAGTGGTATAGATTAGCTGGCTCATTCAAACCGGTACGCCGTGAGAAAGAAAACTGAATGCCAAAGAACTCGCCGATGTACAGGACGTCCGATCCAATATCGTTGAATGGGTCTATATCGGCCTGCGCAGTAAACGTAACGACGTTGCGGTCGTAGAGTTGTTCATCGTCCTGGATGGTTTCTGTCGTCAGATGAAGGTAGCCTTTGACGTTTACCGTGTCGGGTTCGTCGCCCGGGTTATCAGACAGGACTGAGGCTTTAACCCAGAACACGAAGCCATCAAGCGGAATAACCTTCCGGATATACTTCGTAAACGTAACCACCTGAAAGCGACTGAGGTCGTCAAGCCCCTGCGTCAGAGCCGCGTTAAGCTCTGTTTTTGCATTCTGCTGTAGTTCACTCAGGGAAGGCATTTAATACCCCGCTTACCCAGGCGCGCATTGCCGCCTGATAGTTTCCTGTATCGATAAAGGATGCCCGCGGATCGCCCTTCTTATTTTTAAAGCGCTTAGATATACCCAGCAGCGCGCGTCGGGTTGGCACACCTGACATGCCGTTCATCTCTTCGTTATCCAGAAAGGCCACAAACAGGTCGTGAACGCGTGACATGGATTCCGCAAGCGGATCCCTTAACGGCGGCGCGCCAGCCAGCATATTTTCAAGATTTGCGGCCAGGTCTTTACTCATCAGGTCGGCGATGTCGTTTCCGTACCTGTCAAAAAAGGTCTGCATAATCTGGTATTTTTCTTCCAGGTATTCAGCAACATCCCCGGTCGTGGTGTTTTCATCCTCGTAGGGAATGTCGATAACGCCAAGATGAAAGGTGATCATGACAGCCCCCACAGGCTACCGAACTGCTGGGCAATCATCAGATAGCGGCGCCCCCAGGGGTCCTGCAACATCTGCAGATCGGCCAGAGACAAATCTTTGAAGAAGTCAGGCACAAGACGCTGCGCGCTGGTTGAGTTATCCCCGGCCCCCGTTATCACGCCAGCCCTGAAATCATTCAGACCATACTCTTTTCTGAAATCAGCAAACACGGATTCAGTACCGTAATTGACCAGAAACGATGCGCCAAGATTGTAAACGGCAACCTCATACAGGCTGGGCATAACCAGTTCAATATCCCGGTTTACCCATTCCACGGCCGCGTTATACGCCACAACAAAGGACGGAGAGTCATAAGGAACCTGGCTGGCGGTTACGCCCATATCTGTGCGAACGAATATGATGAATGCAGCCAGATTTACGCTCATTTTTTCTTATTCCCGGCTTTCGGAGTAACAATCGTCTCGTTAACGACCTGAGTTTCGTCGCTTTCATCACGGCCTCTGGCCTGCTCAACGCTGAATTCCATATCACCGTCGTAACCCGTACCACTGTTTCGCAGCGTACTGTCGTGAGCAATAATTGATGCCTGCCGGAGGTTGTGAGCATTACGCGTCAAATGAACATCGTTGTCGCGAATAGTTTTCTCGATTACCACTGCCGAAACAGGCTTGTTAATGCTGTAGCAAAGACCGACAAAATCTTTGCTCTGATCAATTTTTGTCGAATCAACCAGGCCATAAACCCGGTGGTGCTGAATAACCGCGTCAACCTCTTCGGTGGATCCATCAAGAACCATCATTTGTGCGCCGTGCTCAATAGGGATCTGAACAAGTCTCCCTGTCTCCAGCTTGCGATAGGTGAAGATATGACGCTGTTTAGTGGTGTTGGCGATATACAGTTTCATTAGTTACCCTCGTAAAAAAGCTCCCGCAGAGATATCCCTGTGGGGGCCAGTTCATTTCAAATAATGGATCAGGCGCTGTACGCCATAGACAGAATGGTGATGGCTTCCGGACGAACTGCCCAGCCTGCGGTTGAACGCATTTCGGACAGAACATCAATGGCGCCACCAGCGATCGGTGTCGGAATTTCACGCGGGGCAGCCATATCACAGAACATCAGCGCATTCGCGGCAAGAGACGGAGTCAGTTTGGCGAATTCGTTGGTGTTCACTGTGGAATTGACCATCGGCACTTCAACTTCAGGGATGGTGATTACCACCGCGTCTGTTCCGCCCGCACCTTTTCCGATCAGTGTGTCGTCATAAACCCAGTCCACCTGAACATTTGCCCCTTTCAGGACCTCTTTCACGGTGCCGCCAACGGTATCGGTACCGCCACCAGGACGCTGATATGATGTCAGCTGGACAATCTGCTGAATCTCCATCGCACCCAGAACGCGCTGAGGACCGAGAATAACGACGCGCAACTGGCGACCTAACTGCATGGTGCGGGTCATTGCCGCCTGGACGTGACCGAGCAGGTAAACGGCCATTTGACCGTGATCGTAGGTCAGCACAGTGGTATTTCCGGCGCTGTCTGCCGGCAGTGTTTCGGTTGTTGCGCCAGCAGTATTCAACAGTCCTTCACCACCAGCCGGGTTCATGCCGTACAACAGAGCAGAACGAAGTTGCTGGAAAATACCCTGCCGCATGCCGAGACGCTGAGCTTCCGGCAGAGCAAAATTCCAGTTACCGGCTGCCGCCATGTCGTGGTGATCGTAGATACCACGGCAGCGGAACAGGTAAGTTGGGGTGGAAATCATCCGGGCGTCAAGTGCCACGCTCGGCAACTGGTTGGCGTTACCAGACTGGCTGGAGGTTACCTGGGTACGAATATCCAGGCGGCGCATATAGGCGTACTGGTCGCCAACGCCGAGTCGGACCTGAGGATTACCGCTGGCGATAGTTTCAAACGCACCTGACGCCTGCTGGTAACCGAGAATCATTTCCGGAGCGATATACGACGGATTGACGATAGTGTAGCTGGGGGTAATTGCAGCCATTTAATTCAGCTCCCGATTAAAGTAAGACCAGCGCGCAGCTGTCGTTGTTATTCCAGGTCAGGAAACCGGTTGAGCTGTCATAGGTGACAGTTTTGGAGTTACCTGTTTCGACGGCGAGCACTTTCACTGGCAGTGTGATGTCGGAAAGCGTTACCGCACCGATGGTGCCCTGCGTGGTCGCTGCACCGCCAGGTGCTGTCGCCGGGGTGTAAGTAAAGGTGGTTGCACTCGGTACAGACAACACAACAACGGTGCCGTTGTACGCCGATGGAGCAACGCCGCTGATTTTTACGTACTGGCCAGCCGTCAGGCCATGCGCTGAAGCAGTGGTGGCTGTAGCCACGCCAGACGCATAGGTCACGGCGGTAGTTGCAATATCAGCGCCAGCAAAACCCGCTGCGGCGGCAGTGGTGAGTTGGTTGTTGACGAAGTCCCACGCCAGCGCCGTTTTCACCGATGCGCCAGTAGTGCCCAGAGCAACTACCTGCGCAGAAGCTTTCAGAGGAACGCGCATGTTTGAACCCAGACGGTAAAACGATACGCTCATACCTGACGCATAGAGAGGAACCGGTGATTGTGGAGTGGTCAGCCCGTTATGCGCCTGATTGAATACAGTAAAACCTTCCAGATCTGCTACAGATACTGCGCGGCGAATGGTTGAGCCGCGAGGGCTTGACTGATTACCAGCCAAAAGCTCAGCAACAGGAACTCCGCCCCACAGTGGTTTGGTTTCTGTGGCTGCCACTGTACCGGAAGCCAGGTTGAAGCGATTAGCCGGGTCATCCAGAGCAATACCCTGAATATAACCATCGGACTGCACACCGAAGGAACCAAGCGCATTGGTGGTTGCCATCGGGTTAAGAGATAAATTTGCCATGCTTCAGAGCTCCCATTAAGCCTGGTTGTTGAAACTGGTGACCTGACGCTTGCCAGACTGGAACGGTGCCCAAGTGGCAGCAGGATCGCCTTCAAAAGTGCTAATTTGGCGACCAGTAGCATCAGCGCGTTTAATTTCGCGCAACATGCCTGGGCCAACTGTCAGACTTGCTGATTTTTGTGCATCGGCATAAATCTGCTTCTCAGCCACATTGAGCAGCGCAGAATCAGCGATTGATGACAGATCTACGGACTTGAAGTCCGGAGAATGCTCCTGCAACTGGATCATCAGTCGGCGTCGGTACGCCAGCGGCTTTTCACCAGACAGCGGGACTGGAGCGCGCTTACCAAAGCATGAGAACACGCTATCAGCCTTTACTTGTGCATCAGCAACTTCATTACGCTCTTCATCGCTGAGCTCGGTAGGAATACGCGAACGTAGTTCGGCAATCTCCTGGCGCAGCTGAGAGTCAGCCTTTTCTTTCGCCATGCGTTCCGCTTCTTCTGCGTCAGCCTTCTCTTTGGCCTCAGAGTCTGCTTTTTCCTTCGCGGCTTTTTCTTCCGCGTCGGCTTTAGCTTTCGCCTCTTCTGCCTCTTTTTCCTCGGCATCAGCCTTGTCTTTCTTGGCTGCTTCATCAGCATCAGCTTTGGCTTTCAGATCTGCTGCTTCTGAGTCTGCCTTAGCCATACGTGCATCGATCGCCTTATTAATCAGCGCTACGATTTTTTCCTCGTCCATCTTTTCAGCCTCTTTGGGAATGGAATCAGATTTAACACCAGTGGGGTTAAGGAGCTTGTCCCATACGCCCTGTTCACAAATTGCAACGTGGTCGAGCAGCTCAGGGGATGGCTCCACCAGTAGAGGCTGACCGTCGATTTCAATGATTGAATCGGGAACCTCAACAAACTTGACGGTTGGTGAGGTACTTAATTGCCGGGTTGCCATGATTTCGGCGGCCTCGGCGTCATATACGCGCGCAATTGCCCACACCTCGCCATTGTCCGCAACCCAACTGTTCGTCAGGGTGCCGATAACGCGTTTTGCAAACTCATCACTATCGAGCGTATTTTTCTCCGGGTGCAGCCAGATAAGCGGTAGTCCGGCAACTCTCTGAAGAAATTCAGGGGTGAGATAGTCATCCGGATTACGGAATGCCATCTGTTGATCTGCGGAGCGCCAGGTAACCCCTGTGCCGGTAACCCGGATGGCGAACATCCACATGTTGATAAAGTATTGCGGGCTGCTTAATGTCCCATCAGCGATGAGTGTGGCGACGTCGGTTTCATTGAGTGCCTGCTGCGCCAGCATCTCAGCGAATGGCTGATGAAGCGGTTTTGGCAGATCGTCAATATGAAACCACCCGGCAGCCAACGATTCGTCGTTAAGCTTCGCTTCGAACTTATCCGGTACCTCAGCGCGAAACGTAAGGTAATCACCGTAGACGCTATGCGGAGTCAGAGGACCATCGTACTGATAACCCACCTCTTCGAGCACTTCACGGCGCGCAGCGTCAATAGCCAACTCACCCGGCTCGACCGTGCCACCGGGCTGACACCACGTTCCATCACCAGATCGCTGGATCAGGAAGACGAACTTACCCTGACGGAACATTATCCCGCTGCCAAAAATAGCCACGTTTTAATGCTCCTATGCTGCTTTCATTGACTCCATGAATTTGCGGCCCTTCTGGGTCAGCATGTATTCAGGAATACTGCGGATGTTGTAGATATAGGTGACGTAGCAGTCGCAAAATACCTCTTCGCCAGGCTGCGTTATCTCATCCAGATATCCAGCAGGACCGGGTTTCACATATCCGTTTTTTTGCGCCCAGTTGCCACGAATGAGATATGTTTTAAGATCCCTCTCTTTATGATGTTCACGATAGTCATAGTTAGGCCTTCGCCAGTGGCTATGCCAAATCGCCGCAATCGCGTTGTTGCTCGTTGCGATCACATTGTCGATATTGGCGATCAGCTTATGGTTCTGGTCAATCATGACGCGACGCGCCTCATAATCCATTTGCTCAGCAGTTTTCTGGATATGTCCAGCAGTCTCCCTCATCGAACTCTGAATGCCAGTCAGGGCTATCGTGTCCGCTGATGGGATACTGCTCGCCCATCCGCTAAACCGCGACAATGTTGTATCTATGGCTTTCTGACGATTGAGTTTTATCAGGTCAACGCTGGCCAGTATTCGCCTGTCGAGCTCCGTCCGTAGCTTCGGCTCCAAATAATTGATGGTAAAGCGGGAAATACCTGGATGACGCTTTAGCGCAGCGGCACGCCCGATCTGTAGGTCATATGCATGAGTTAGGTTTCTGGAAACCATTGCAGAGTAATCATCGGCTGTTTCGCTCTCAGCCGCCTGCCTGATAATGCTCTGCCAGCGTTCCAGTTCCTCCCGAGACGTGTAGCCGTTGCGGAGAAAGAACTTCACCGCTTCTCTCACTGTTCTGGTGAAATTGTTCATAGCAACATCCCGTCGCCAGGTTCTTCAGCTTTTGTCGGCTCCGGCGGAGGGTTGTCTTTCAGCGAGTCGTAATCAAGATTAAGCCGCTGAGGGAAGAGGTTCTCGTTGGCGTTGGCGTTTTCACACGCCCACTCGATAAGTGTCGCGCGGTTCTCCGGGTCTGCTGTGAGCTGCGGCAGCACCACTTCCAGCATGCTGACGATCGCCTTGAAGCGTGTTTCGTCAACCTTCACCTTCTCGCTTTCCGGCTCTTTCAGAGAGGACGGCCATCGATATTCGAAGTTGTTTATCCAGCTTGCGAAATACACGCTGTAGGTGTTTTTCAGATCCGGAAAATCGGCGCGCAGCGACTGGAAGAACTCAATGCTCCAGGCGCGGTACTGGCACACGCGAATGAAGAAAGCATAAAGCGGGTCAAGCCATTCACGGATATTGTCGATGTACACCGCGACGGCGCGGGCATCTTCTGTGCCTTCACCGAAGCCTTGAGCGAACGTTTCAGAGTTGAGGATGATAGCCGGCATGTCAGCGGCGGCGGCCACGTTCTCCAGGATATGCTTACGCGCTGAGTCGAGCGGCTTTTCCAGGTTGCTTAGGTCGATTGACTCGATATTGTCATTATCGCCGATCTGAAGAACCTCTCCCGTCTTCCCGCGCTTCAACATCATTCGCTTGATGCCGCTGAGCTTCTGCATCATGTTGTTGACAACGGAGCTTGGCCCCTTGATTTTCGTCACCAGAAGACCGCCTTTCACCGCAACCATATCGTCAGTACGCATGGTCTGGATGAAAGACTTCAACGGATAGAGCGCGCGCTGGTATACGCTGCGCCCAGTAAAGCCGAACGCAGCAGGGTTGTACGCGAGATAAATCGGATCCTCGTTCTGTACGACGACACAGCGCGATTTATGATACGGCTTTCCTGCCACCCGGATGCCGTCGACTTTCTGGAAGTCATGAGCATTGGGGTCCTGGTTCAGCACGATACTACCCGCGGTGTTAAGAGGGTCGAGAATGTTAAAGCTGACGTTATGCTTGTACAGCGTGCGGTAATCCAGCGACTCATTTGGTTCTTGGTTATCCACCAGCATTGCGATCGCTGATACGCCGTAAATTCTGGCAATGCGAGCGGCGTTAGCAATGTGCTGGTTAGCGCCCATTGCTTTCCATTCGCGCTCGAATGCGTCACGCAGGCGTTGCTCAAGTCCGTACGACTGAGCAACATGTATAGTGCGCGGCTCATTCATCGCCATTTTAATTGGGCGATCAACCATCTTGCCGCCCAGTGGGTGGTAGAGGTAAACCGTTTTGCAGGTCTGATAGCCAGCCGTTGCCCCGGGCTGGATGTCGTCGCTGTCCAGCAATGCCATCAACTCTGAGTGAGAGCTGCTGCCGATTTCGAAATCATCTTCGTTCATTGGTTTTCTCGTCAGATTGCGTCGCCGCTACCGAATGCAATGATCAGCCCGTAGGTATAATCATCGAGCAAGTCATCGGCGCGTTTATGCGCGTTCTTGTCGGCAAGGTGAAATCGGGAAACCTGCTTATGCAGATGGTTAGCTGTTTCGCCTTTAAAAACTGCTGTTTTTTCGTAGGCGTAACGGGAAATTTTCGCCAGGCCTCGGTAATGGTAACTAGAAGCCATAATTGCGCGTTCGTCCTTTCCTTTGCTGGTCAGCGAAGATTCAATTTTGTTTACTGGCCAGCCCAGGCTCTCCCCTTTTTGCAGAAGGATGCTGCCCATGCTGGCATCTTCAATGAACACACCAAGGCTGCCATTTACGGCCACGCACTGGCTGGATAACTCATTGAGTCTTTCGAACACTGACGGGATCCACGTTTCAAGCAGAGCCCCGTCAATTTGAACAACATCCCAGTCGAGAATGGTCAGGCGCTGCCGCCCTGGCCTGGTATCGACGGCGTAGTACACCACCGCGGTGCCATCATGCTCAGAACCACCTTTGACTGCAGTATCCAGAACAGCGAAAACGGCTTCGCACATTTCAGGGAATTCGACGGGCTGATCCTGATTCTCACCTTCGAACCATTTGCGCACATCGAAAAGGGATGCCGCTGACCAGTCGACGAACTCTGCCAGAAACTCCTGACGAAACACCCTTGGATCGTTATTTTCCCTTTCTTTCTCCAGTTCCTCAGGAGGCACGAACGGGTTTGAGGATGTCGGAGCGTGATGCTCAAAAAATCCCAGATTTTTGTTGTGGCAAATTGCGTAGAAAAAGTTTTCTTCATCCACCCCATCAGGGGTAGAAAATACGTAAGCCCGACCTTTCGTCGTAAGGAGCGTTGGCTTTATCGACTTCGGCCAGATCTCCTTCAGCATTTCCGGTGATTTGGTGAACGCTGCCTCATCTATCAGGATTATTTCGTATTCACGACCACGACCAGCCAGCTTGTTATCGTTTGTTACCCAGAAGTCTATCTTCCCGCCGTTCTTCAGCATCAGGCGTTTTTCCTGACGGCTGAAACTCTTTTTTAACGGCAGCAGGACTTCTTCCAGCTTGTCGTAAATTTCCTGATACTGACGGTATTCAGCGGTAAAAATCCCCACCCTGCCGCCGAGCTCAATATCCATGCCAGGCCGCTTAAACTTCGTTGTAGCGTAAGTCACCGCTGCGCTGGAGAGCATGAAGGTTTTACCCCAGCGTCGGCCACATCGAACAGCGTTTAACTGGTGATCCCAAGAATCGGACCAGACCATTAACTGCCCATCGTGAAGAGTGGGAAGGTAAATGTCAGCCATATTATCTTCCCGGTATTGGCAGCGAGTTATGAACGACAATCGCGTTGTCTTTATCGCCGTCTCTCATCACGTCAATTTCCAATTCCACTTTTTCAGTGGCGGCTTCTCTATACGCAGCATCGACATGAAGCTTTGCTATCGATCCCTTGGTGTATTCCAGGGACTCAATGCGCGCCGTGTTTCGGTGCATGGCTTTCTCAGCTGACGAGATAAGCGAGTGCAGATCTTTAACCTTGTCGTCATCAGCAATCTCTAATTCTGCCTGCCAGCGACCGATATTTTCCGCCGCCGTCAGATTCGCAGCGCGAAGCCAGAAAAGCTCATCATCCAGAGTGAGAGCCTGCGCATCCTCAGTGATGGCATCAGAGAGAAGCATGCGGCGCCCATACCCCCCATGTTTGAGGGCTTGCTGATTACCAGGCTTGAATGGATTTGTTGGCGGTGATCGCCTTGAACCGCGTATCGGTTTCGTTTCTGGAGAATTTGAGGGTTTTGGGCTACCTTTGCATTTGTCTTCGGTTTCAGAATCCCCACGCTTACTGATTTTTCCCTTCTGCGAATTCGCAGTTTTATTCGCACTTTTTTTTTGCGAATTCGCACCACCATTCGCAATTTTGATATAGCGCTTTGCGCTGGCGTAATTCAGTCCCTGCGCTTCACACCAGTCTTTAGGGGAGATACCGGATTTAGCATGCTCGGCGAGGAAATGGTGTTGCAGTGCTCCCCAGTCCGGTTTTGCCATTGCTTACTCCGTGGTTTCTTTTGTTCGCTCAATCGCTAACGTCTGGTCGATGCCATGCTTAACGATGAATGCTGCCACCACTTGTGGATCTGGTTTGCATCTCGTCATCATGCAGAACAGTGTCAGTAACTTGATGTAGACCGGAATCCACCATTTAAATTTCAGATCAACAATCAGTGAGCAGCTAGCCATGAGTTAATCCTGTTTGATGTGAGGAAGGAATGCAGTGAACATTCTGTCGAGCAGATAGCAGTAAGTTTCGTTTGCCGAACCAGTATCGACTGTCACGCCAACATCATTGCAGCAGTAAAACGCTGCGTGAGCGCATTCGTGAACCAGTGTGGCGGCATTGTTATCAAACACACCAACCAGATAAAGATTCTCACCGGTTTCATCATTAACGAATTGCCGACACACGCCGTTGAACATGCTTACATCAGCCAGGGAAACACCAAGCGCTTTTTCCGCCTGCTGCCATTCCTCTTTTGACCGACACAGATACACATTCGCACAGTGAAACAACGGAACGAAAAAACGAGGTAACTTAGGCCATTTTGTTTTTGCCATTTTTCTGCTCTCTGAAAAGGTAAGGCACCAGATTCATCCACCACGGCTCCGGCTGGCCGCTATGAAGGTAAAAGCTCGCGTTACCAACGCGAGAAAAACCCGGTGTGACCCGTTTTTGAATAACCACGCCCACTCACGCAGGGAGAATCCTCCTCGGGGAGGCTGCGGTCATAGTTCTGGCGTGGAGGATGCGACGAATCGGCGCTATGGGCATTCTTGTCGCAGCGGTCGCCACCATCTCACGATGTTGCTATGCCACTTCCGTCTGTTCCGGCCTGTCAAGATATGGATCACCTCTTTGGTTGATGCCAATCTATGCTTCTTGTCGGGTAAGCATTATCGAAGCCCCTCAGTGAAGAGCTTCTGTAATGTCAATCGACCAGGAATTTGTCAGTCTGGTGAGACATTTCACCCTGAAGCAATTCTGCCCCAGTGGCGGTAACGATGACGGTATGGTGTGGGTGAACGTTCTCCGCCAGCCATTTAATCAGCGGTTCAGCAGCTTGTTCGAAGCTGGTTTGTTTCTCTTCCATAATGACCTCTAAGTAGTGATGTTAAAGCCCGCTATTGCGTGACTCTTATATTCTCAATTTCCCGTATCCCGGCCAGTTGGTTATTCGCTTTTTCGATGGTGGCCAGCAGCGGCTTAATCCAGAGAACAGCCTGACAATACGTCAGCGCGCCGGTGGTAGTGGCGTTATCACTGGCTGCGTCAACGTCCCCGGAATCGGTGTGCATGGCGCTGGAACGTATACGGTTCGCGTAGTCGAGCAGCCCGCCAGCAACATCATCAGGAACAGGCAGATCACAGGTTTTTTCACGTCGAAGAATCTCCCGGTATTCGATGACAGTCTTTTCGGTACCTGCATCGATCAACGAATTAAGGCGGCTGGCGTTTTCTGATACCTGGTTAAAACGGTTGAAGTTGAAAGCCTGCGTCGCGATAACCTGACCCTGTAGCGCGTTATCATGCTCCAGAACGCGCTTATCGCTTTGCGCTGTGCTCAACTCTGCCCGGTTGTTTGCCAGCAGGACACCGAGAATAGCGATAGTGCCAACGACAATAACCACCGCGATAATTGCCAGCCACCAGCGCCATGACGTTTTCAGTGATGCCAGCAGTGTCTGGATCATAGCTGACCATCCTGTGACATCTGCGCCTGTTCGATACGACGACAGGCAATATCAAAATATTCGTTCGTCAGCTCGATACCCGTGAACCGACCGCCACGTGCGAGGACGGGGAGCGCAGTAGTGCCGCTACCCATAAATGGATCCAGAACGATGGCATCACTGGCCAGCGGGGCGACAAGTTCTTCCATCAGCCAGACCGGTTTCCCGGTCATATGCAGTTTTTCAGACGGTTTTATGCGCTCAGTGATAACACCATGAAATGGTCCTCCCTCCACCTTCTCCAGCCTGCCAAGGCTTCCCCAGACAATATATTCCGCCTGATGACGAAAATAACCGGTATGCGGCGCGCGGGCTTGTGACGTCTTATCCCACACAACAATACCACGCCAGAGAACCCCGGATGCCTGGAGTACATCTGTCATTAGCGGAAGCTGACGCCAGTCAGTGAACGTCATGAAGTACCCGGCAGGACGGACAAGCCGGGCGGCAGCCGTCATCCACTGCGTACACCAGAATGCAAAGCTGCGCTGGTCACGATTTTCACCGGCGAATTCAGCGTGGTGCGTGCCTTTTGCATATTTTTCTGACGGCAGACGGGTACGCATATTTTTGTTCAGACCACCAGAGCTGTACGGCGGATCGGTGATGACGGCGTCAAACCCAGGCTCCAGCAGCGGGAGAACGTCAATAACGTCACCACAGTACAGCGTGGCATTTCCAATAATTTGTTTTTGCACTTCTCACCACCAGCGAATTTGTTCTATCAGATAACCAACGGCAGCAATAAACAGCACCAGCCAGCGCGATATTCATAATTACCCCGCCAGTTCGACAGCGCGAACAAACGTATCAAAGCCGTAAGGCTGGTTCCCGTTCTCGTGCTTAATGATGGCCCGTAACAGCTTCATCATGAAACGACTGTCACTGGTATCAATGCGCTGGTCGGGGGTGACGCCCGTCGCCTGAGCCACGCTGTTGATATACGCCTGAGTGTTGTTCTCGTTCGGCGGTGCCCAGCGTTTAATAATGTCGGTTACCGTGTTCAGCCCGTGCTTACGCTGGTAATTGCGCAGGATGATGATCATCGCCCGGATACCATACTCAGGCGTGGTAAACTGGCAGAATGATTTGTCGGTGCGGTTTGCTTTTGGTACCAGCCCCTGCCACTCATCACCCCAGCGGATATTGCCGGGATTGTTGTTACGGATACCGCGAGAAACGTTACTGGTTGTCATTATTTACCCCTGCCCGTTTTCTGAGTGCGCTTATAGCGATCTCGCGCAGTTTGTCCACGCCGACGAATCCAATCACGCCACCAACAAAAGGTGATATCGATACCGGAAGGCCGACAACATCAAGCGCACTGGTGATACATAAAGAGAGAGCGCCGCAAAGGACGCCCTCAAGCCATTTATTCTTACGGGTGGCACCGTCGTATATCAGGCGACCGTAGGCAATGAGTCCGGCCATTGATGCCCCCAGAATCTGGGGCCACGCATTTTTGAGTCCGGTCAAAACTGCAGCCCAGAATTCAGGGTTTTTGTCATTCATCTTCATATGCCTCACCTCGCATAGTTAGCGGGTGCTGTCTGTAGTAGGGGAGCAGGCTTCACGGGCTGGATTTATCAACAAAGCACGTAGTGATTGATTCCCGTGAGCCTGAAATAAAAAAGGCCACGCAAACGCGCAGCCCTTAGAAAGGAAAAAGCCCCACGGGATTGGCCGCAGGGCTTGAATGTTTTTTTGCTGGTCGAAACGATTGAACGGATTCCCAGCGTTAGAGTTGATGCTAGACAGAAATTCCGAAAAAGACAACTATTATTTTCTACAATAGTAATTCTTAGGGGAATTCTTCCTATTTAGTTACAGATTTCAAGGCGCTGTCTGCATATCCTTCCTGCCTGTGGCATTCCTCAACCAGTAACTCGAATAATGGCTGTATTTGATCATAGGCCGTAGTTTTCTTCACATCCCATACAGTACGGATACCTTCCAGTACATTGGAGAACTTCAATCTGGCATAACCTCTCCCTGTACACCTCTCACAAACTTTCATCACTGGAACGCCCTGTAATTCCGTCGCCTTCTTGTCCAGTACCTTCCCTTTTCCGTGACAGCGACACGCATTGCTGATAACGCCCTTGCCGTTACAGGTATTGCACATAACCCGCGCGGTCTCCCGTACCGATTTCCATTCCTCCCAATAGGATGGATAAACCCCATTCGTGATTGCGGCCCATTTTGGTGGCTTACCGTCCGGATATTGAATTTTATTTGTAAAAACTTCCGCTTCAATAAAGCCGCTTCCATCGCAGCAGTCACAGCGTCTGATACTTGCCGCACTGCGGGCATAATCCTGATATGCAAACATACACAGAATTTCGAGAACTCGGCGACGGATTTCATCATCGAGTTCTGAAAAGGATTTATAACGTCGTGATAACTCAACCGCTGACACATACAGCGCCTCCATTGCCCTGTCAGGGCTGCTAATTCCAATTTTTGCCAGGTAGAGATCGAAGCCAAATCCACACTTGGCATTCACCAGCCCCAGCGCGGCCATTACATCTGTTCCGGTCAGGTTATCGGTGGACGTCGCCCGCGAAGAATCACTGAACATCGGCGACTTTGGGGCAAAGTATTTTGCGATTGATTCGAGGTTCATTCTGTGGCTTCCTTCTGTGGCTTATTGTTTTTGGTTTGGCTGTGCTTTGCTACTGGGGGCATGTAGGCGCGCTTAACGCTTTCTGCCTGGTACCGGATAAATTCAGGATTCATGCAACCTCCTGTTTTTTCAGGTCACGGAGTTTCGCCCGGTATTCGTCGCGGATCCGGATGTAGTCGTCGCGTTTCCATTTCGGCAATTCGTGCGGCCCCATCAGAGCGTCAAAGCGAGCCTGTCCGATTTTGGCGATCAGCGCCGGGCGGTATGCAATAAGGTTTCCGGATAGATGGTTGTTACAGGGGGCGCACTGGCGATGACAGTTGTCTTCATTGAAGCGCAACTCCGGGTTAGCGCCGGTCGTTCGGAAATGACCAGCATGATACTGTCCATCGTGGTGACGGCCGCAACTGATGCACGGCAGTAGCCGATCCCGGTATCGGATGAACTCGTTAAACGCCTGCTGAGCCTGTCGGATGAAATAGCTCAGAGGCTTAACCGCCTGCCGGCGTTCAGCCTGGCGCTTACGCTCAACCTTCTCGACTCTCTTCTTTTCCCGCTGAGCTTCAGCCTTCGCAGTATCATTCGTTACTTTTCCGTAACGGCAGGCACACTCAAACGAGCAGACGAACTGGCCATCGCGAGCTGGATGGAACCATTTTTTACATACTGAGCATTTGCGTCGAGGTAACTTAGCCATGTTCACCCCGCAAAGCTCATAAGCTGGGCGGCGGCATTTTCGGCCTCTTCCCTGCTGCTGAAAGTGCGGGACAAAATCCAGCGCCACAGGACATCGAGCGCGGCCTTATAGAGGTGCTGGAATTCGGTTTCGTCCATGTTCGCGAAGGCGATACTACGGGGATGTTTGCGGAGAGTTCCATCTGGTAACTGGATTGCGTCATAGTGCCCGGCTTCGACGGTCACCCATGCGCGGTAAGCGTCGAAGGATTTACACAGACTTATGCCGTTCGTGATACGCCGACTGGCGATCTGCTCCAGATACTGCTCAGCAGCATCCAGCAGAGCGCTTTCATTGCCGCCGTATGAGGCAAGGAATCTGGCATAACCATTAACGAGTTTGCGTTCATTCGAAGAAATAGCGCCGCCGGTTGGTTCCCAGTATTCAAAACCGAGATTCAGGAGCGCAAAGAAACGGCGATGGAATGCAGGATTCCTCACCTGGCGAAACTCAGCCACCAGCACAGCGCCGAGCTTAATTTTTGATTGCAGAACATCGCTGGTCTCCGGCGTCGCGGGGATCAGGATTCCTGAGGACTGCTTGATGAGTTGTAGTAAGTGCGCCATGGTATTCTCCGTGGCGCAGCAGGTTAACGGCTGTTCAGACCGTTGATTTCATATTATCAGAAGGTGGCGTTACCCGGTAGCCGAGACGACGAATAAATTGCACAAAGCTATTGGGAGTAAAGACTTCTTCATCATCCAGCAAAGGCCGCATAGATACGATGCCATTTACACGATAGATAAGATGCCGGCCCGACGAAGGAAAGCTAAATACCACGCAGCCGTCAGACCGTCTTACAATGTCATACCAGTTATCTTCTGACGCTTGTAAAGCTGAATTACTCACATTCTGTTCTCCCTACGAGCGACATACAGACGCGGTTAAAAATTGTCGGCAGCAGCATCAAAGGGATACGCAAATTGCGGTATTCTGGAAAATGCGCGCCAGCCCCAAGCGCAATGTCAGTAAAACCAGTCGTCAGCGCTTTCCCAGGTTTCCTGGAGGATCTTCTCAATTTTCTTTTTGTCGTCCTTATCAGCCCCGAAAACGCTCAAACCGTCAGAACCAGCACGACGAATTATCAGACTGCAATCCTCATACTGATGGTTAAGGCGCTTCAGCAGCTCTTTCTCCAGTGCTGGCAGCGCACCCTTTGGAAGTTCTTTCGTGCGATCAATGGTTAATTCAACTTTCATAATGGCCTCCATTGCACATACTGTATTTTTATACAGTATACCTATGAGAGAAAATGATCAATGGTTTAAGAGCACAAATTGTTAAGTTGTTGTCAGCAGAGAAGAACAAAACCAGCCGTAGCGGGTTGAATTGAATGATGTTTTTAGGCGGCAATTTCTTTAGCCTGGCAGAGTTCCGGCAAATTGGCACGCACCATAGCTTCAGCGAACGGTGGCGGGACCGCATGGACCGGACAAAGAAAAACCCGCCGTGGCGGGTTTATTCAAATAAGTAGTCTTTTATTAAAAATCAATACGTTAAGTACCAGTCTATTAAGACAGGTTACGCTGCATCATTTTCCACAGAAGGAACACAATATTTCTGATAGTAATTTCTAATCACTGGTTTTACATGTGGAGATATTTCGAATCCAGTCAGGATGCGCTGAAAGGTATTTGCAGTACACGGCTCATGTACCCGAATATCTCCAGAAGTTACGCCATGAATTACAGTTTCAGCACCAAAAATCTCAGCTCGTCGATAAAAAACATAGCTGGGATGTTTAATAAATGGGTGGTCGCCTACATCTAGAACACAGGAACGGTCAGTCTCAAAAGCATCAGTAATTGAAGTAAGATTTACAGCAAGAAAAGTCTCTTTCACCATCTTGGGGTAATACACTGGATTGTTACAGATAAAAAAGATGTGCTCCTTCGAGCCAGAAAGAAGGAGTATTGTACCTTTTTGAACTGGGGAAAAATCCACTGTCATTTCAACCCACTGGCTATCCTATCAAGTTCTGAGAATTCTCTCATTCTGTCCGCTAAATGTCTAACCTGTTCTTCTGGTTTTCCAAGCGCACGAAACACATTTTCTGGATTAATTGTAAAGGCACCACCTTTAGGGTCATACCATTCGGCACAGTGATCATGGGTATAATCTCGAATTTGCCATTTTCCCATATGCCCGAAATCTTGATAAACGCTGTCTATGACAGATAAGTCTGCATCACTAAGCTCATCAAGATCATCACGCTGAATTTCGCGTTGCTTTAATTGAAGATCATAATGGTCAGCATCTGTGATCCAGTTGTTCCAGCCTTCATCACCTCTAGCCGCTCCTTTCATCAAATCCAAAGAACGAGATAAGACAGGTCCGTGAGGCATCGCGACCATCAGATCACCTGTTAAAGGTTCGCCAAAGCGGTCCATCGAAACACGATCAGATAAGTACATCAATTTCATGAGCTTCAGATATGCCATGCGTCCACCTTCTTTCGAAAGCAGATAGGCAGCTATCTGAGCTACTCTTTCTTCGCAAAACATAGTTGAACCTCTAAATCATTAATGAAAGCAGAACTCTATAAGGATTTTATAGCCAGCTATAACTTTTAAGCAATCTTCATTTCGTCAAGATCGCCCCACGTTCGACGATGATCGCGATGACGCTTTTGCAAGATAACGCCATTTTCGAAGAAATTACCTATCAGGTAATCACATAATAACAACATTATCATGCAAAGTTACAATAGGTTCCAATGTGTTCCGATGTGTTCCGATGCGTACAAATAGCACTTTTTGCACAAAATCAGAAGCACCAATGCGATGCACTATTCAGTCTATTGCTGTAATATTCGCGCCCCCATGACATCATGGTTTCTTTTTAAACTGATACGGAAGCAAAAATATCATTGATAAAAGCCCACTTACGGGGCTTGATTATCATCCAACATCTTTGATGTGTAGTCGCGGTTCTCCGCCTTTCGGCTCAGGCCACTGGCGCGCCATATTCACCTTCAGCTTTTCTTCCATCGCAGCTGTGATTTCACCATCGCAAATACCAGCGCGCCGCTGGGCGTCCCATAACAGAAACTGCATATCAGCCCACTCGCTGAGGTCGTCAGGTTCTGCTGCGGCCTCCAGCGCCTCTTTCGATAGGTGCTTAAGTGGGCCAACGGGACCGACATTGCCGAACGTCTTATCTGACCATTCAGCATGGCGCTGCCGGATTAAATTGCGCAGTTGGAGCGATGCGCCCTTCTCATCCTCCAGCGATGCCAGCGCGATACGCGCCAGCTCGCGCACAACTTCCGGCGGCGCATAACGGTCGTTCAGGTCGTCCCACAGGTCGCACATCTTACTGCTGTTGTCTGGATGAACATCCTCATTTGTTCCATCCAGTGCAGTAATAACCTCGTTGGCGGCATCAATAATTTTTTGTGCCTGTTCTTTGGTAATAGGGGTCATGCTGCGCGCTCCTGTTTCGCAATATCTGTGGTCAACTCACGGATAGGAATGCGATTCATGTGCATCGTGTATCCGGTACGCGTTTCAAGCGCGGCATATTGCTCCAGTAATTCGGGATGGTGACGCGCGCCATTCCTCAGGTCGTTACGGCTTGCCATGATGCAGAACACACAACTCAGACGCTCATTACCCAGCGCATAGGCGTAGTGCGGTTGATGCCCAGACTCGCGGATGGTGGTAAAAACCTCGTCAGTCTTCATCTCGTGAACTGGCAACCACTCATACCAGGTCAGCACAGAGTTGGAATCAGTCTCGTTTTTGCGGAATACCTGCCGCTTGGCGCGCCCAGGGGACTCTTGCGCGCGCAGGCCGAGGCAGTTAACGATGGTTTTAAAACCATTGGCCTTAGCGTACCGACGGACTTCTCGCTGGATGGGACCGCGCTTCAGGTCACTGGTGCATTGCCGGGTGCTGGCGGATGGCCAGCTCGGTACTTCCGGACGGTTCTCAAAACGTCGTGCGACCATTTCCAGTAGAGTTTTGCGCGCGGTGGCGACGATGAACGGTATACCTGCGGCCTTCGCCTGGTCGCATGCCAACTCAAGCGCACCGGGCCATTCAACCGAGCCAAGCGACGCATGTACAACGACGAGCTGGCGCGCCGGGATGACATCAAGCAACTTGATCAGCATCGCCTGACTGTCTTTTCCGCCTGAGTGGTTGGATACGAACAACGCGCCTGCTTCAATCAGTGATTGGATACCGGTGATCATTGTGCGGCCTCCCGGTTCACAGTCATGGCATCAACAGCCATCAGCCGTTTGTTACACAGCCAACTGACCATCTGCGGAGCTATCTCAAATTTTTCGGCAATATCACATACCCGCATTCCGTCATCACGTAGCGCACACATCAGCTCGACATCTTCATCCGGATATTTTGTGCTCCAGTGTGAATCACCACATTTCGCCAGACTTACACCCAGCAGTTTCGCGCGGCGATAGATATTCTCTGTAGAACGCCCAAGTAATAGCGCTATCTCTTTTGCAGTTAACGAGTGACGATTACGACGAATAAATCGATCATCAGCCAGGGTGAAGGCTATGTGCTTTGGTTGCAGCAAGCCTGCGTGGCGAAGCTGGCGGGCGTGATATCGCGTCGCTGCCTCGCTCCGATTCAGCCTCAAACCTATTTCCCTGAAAGTGGCTGTCGGGTACATTGCGATCAACGTTTCATCCTCAGCGACCGTCCATGCACGCATATGCGCAGGACATTTGCCGGGAACACCCATTTTTTTCATAGAGAAGAAGCTCATTTCCCCTCCCCGATAAATAAACTCAGCGCACGGCGATGTTTGTTAACTTCCCGAACGGCTACACGGAGTTTCTCCAGTCCTTGCAGGTTGGATTTGACTTTGCGGATCTGGTTGCTGATTTCCCGTAGTGATGGGATCTGCATTGGCTGAGATGATTTTCTCAGTACAGGGATGCTCTCCAGGAATTCTTCTGTCCTGGTGTTGGTCGGTTCCGGTTCTGCCGATGGCGCCAGCGCAGGAAGCATTGCAACTTTCGGCGTGATCTCAATTTCCGGTAGTTCTGCAAACACTGGCTGCGGGATAATTTTCGTTTCGTCAGGAAGTCCCCACTTAACGCCTTTCCCCTGACCGATTTTTTTAATGTGCCTGCGTTTTGCCATCAGGCAGAGATTTGACGCTAAGCCTCTGGGGTCGCGACCGACAGCCGATGCCAGTGCAACGGTATCCATGTTCCCGTTCTCGGTAAGTAGTGCGACGATGGCCTCAGGTTTAATCGGCTCAGTAACCTCACCGCGCAGCGGTTTTTTAGGCGCATCTTTCAAGTTTTTCGCGCGCAGTACGGTCTTCGCTGGCGCTGACCGAATACTTATTTTTCCGTCAGCATTACCTGTTACTTCCCATCCGCCATCGAAAAAATCACACAATCCCTGTTCACGCTGTTCGCGGAGCATATTCAGCGCTTCAACAGGTTCGATTTCCAGGCGTGCCGCAACTTCACGGTATGTTGCTTTGCCCATAGCTTTTAAAACATCGATTACGGTTTCCATAAAACCTCCAGGAAATTATTTAACGATCCGGAGGTGGCTAACGTTTTTCCGGTAGCTTCCCCAGTCAAAATTTACCCACATCCCGCCGTCCATCTGGAGGCGATCGATAACCCGTGCGCCCAACGCATCAAGCAGGCCTTCATGGTTCAGGTTCGTCAGTACGCCAACCGGTCGCATGGAGGACAGACGACGATCGATAACCTGATTCAGAATGACTTTCTCACCACTACTGCCGCGCTGAATTCCGACTTCATCCAGCACCAGCAGATCGACTTTGCAGAGGTCATCTAACAGTGACGCTTCCGATTGGCCGCCGTCATAGCACTCACGCACCCGTAGCATCAGATCGGGGATAGTCACCACCAGCACGCTATGTCCACCAGCCAGCAGATGATTGCCAATAGCAGCAGCCAGATGGTTCTTTCCGGTACCTGGACCACCACTGAAAACAAAGCTGGCGAATCCAGCGCCGAAGTTCTGCGCGTAGCTTTTTGCCAGCGTGAAGGCTTTGCGCTGGCCATCACCGTTAACTTCGTAGTTAGCAAACGTGCAGCTGCGATGCAGATCCTGAATTCCGGAGCGCCCGAAAATTTTCTCGGTTCTTGATTTCTGGTTCAGCTTCTCCAGTTCCTCACAACGTTTTCGGCCTTCTGATTCTTGCCATGCTCGCCACTCTTCAACGGTGGAAAACTTAGGTTGAACACTGGCCGGGATAATTTTTTTCAGGCGTTCGAGAGCTCCGCCAGAACTGACAATGTTTTTCATCGCTACCCCCTGAACCCCGATGGGATTTTTTTATCAGGTTCCGAAATCTGATTAGGATCTCGGGGTCCTGACGCCTGCAGGATCGTCCACGGTTCACTGAAGTGCATACCGGGGCCAAAAAACGTTTTCGCCTGTTTCACGAATTGCGTATTCAGGCTTCCCTCGGCTTTGACGAATGCCGCGTAGCGTTCCACGCCCTCGTGTATTTCCTTTGCCTGGATGCCATCCCTGATTCGGGCATTCCAGGCTTTGAAGGCATCGGTCTTACTGTTCCCCCCCGCCCGCTTTGGATAAATCGTCCAGACTCGCTCAAACTCATCAGGGTATTTTTTTTGAGATTCAGGTTTATCGCCGTCGTATTGTTCCTGGTCATCTGTTGGGGTGGCGGAGCCACGCCCCGAACTATCTTTATCCTGTTCCTGATCCTGATCCTGATCTTGGCTTCGTAGCCCCTTCGAAGCCCCTTCTGAAAACAGATGAGATTCACGCTTATGACTCAGATGAAAATCTGTTTTATAACGCTCATAAAATGCTGATAAAAAAGGATTATCAGTTAATGACGCATACTCGTTCCTGACCCCAGCACATCGGTTATCACCAGGTTTCAATTCTTTGCCTACCTGATAGGCGGCCATTTCATGCACCCAGACCATCTCAGTGACCTCGTCATAGCTACAAAACCCCGCTTCAATGGACCTTTTAAGCCCCTTCAAAGCCCCTTCAAAGCCAAGTCCTGTTTCATGCGCTATGTACAGAACTGGCAGGTAATACAACCCGAGCATGTTTGCGTGTGGCGAGGTCATCAGATAAAACGAAACCACCTGCGCCTCCGCGCCTTGTTTCCTCAATTCGCGCCCGGTCTTTCCAAGCCAGAACTGAGGCGCAACAGTTGCGTAATCACGCATAAAAACCTCTTAATCGCTAAAGTGGTGGCCCATCTATCTTTTTGACGACTGATTTTTCTGTCATAATTTCCTCGTAATTTCCGCCTGGAATTACACCGAAGGCCGGCTGTGTTGGCGCACAGCGGTCTTCACCCTTTCAGCACAAACCCTGTTGCCTGCCCCGTTTAGCCCGTTTTGAATCAAACCGATCCGCGGGCAACATTTGTTTATCAGCCCATAATTTCGCGTGGCGTAGAACATCATCAAAAATCCTCCCTTTCCTGCTCGCCTGGCTCATGCGCTTGTACATGTCGACAGCCTGAAATGCCCCCCCCTGCGCTACTGCCGCAGTGAAGCCCTGCCGGATTAACTCTTCCCGGACGTGCTTTTCGATAAATTCCATATGGTTCATCTGAACACCTCACATGACACCTGGAGCCATAGCAGCGATACCACTCAGAACCTGAACAACAGCCTCCCCTGGCAACATATTCAGCAGATGCTCAATCCCTTCCCTGACCTCTTTCACCAGCTGGTGTTGTGGTGCATTCAGCATTACGGCCTGTTTTGCCTCGCTGATTTCCTTCTCCATCGCTGCATAACGCGTCATGAAACAATCCTGTCCGATAAGGCGACCACGAAATTCCAGCGGCAAAACAGCCAGAATCGCCGGGGTCAGTTGACGGATGTTTTCACGCGCATATGCGGTATCACTGTCTAACCAGCGGAAAAGCTTCTGCCGCTGACGGCTCAGTTCGTCAGGAAAATCCAGACTGGTGCCACCCTGCCGTTCCCATTCTTCAACGATGATCCCGGCAACCACGTCCTGGTTATCGAGAGATGCCGACCAGGCACGAACGGCGGCCCGAATCTGGTCATGCTTATCCGCCTGAGCGGACTGATTGCGATTTATCATCGTCGCCGGTTGAAAACCGGTATTTTGGTGGAGTGATAGTGTTTGCACTGTCATGCCCTCGATTCTGGCGCTGGTAATCCGTCTGTAGGGTTGAGATACAGATCGGGGCGTAACTCATGCGGAGTTACGCCAGTAACATTGAAAATAGGGATGACACGGTTTGCCGGTACGACTCCATCATCACGGTGACGCCAGTGACTTACCGTCATTGAAGATACGTCGAGCATTTCAGCTAAACGGGTAGCGCCCCCTGCAATGCTTATTGCTTTATCAAGTGCTTTCATATTTGGCTCCAAGTAATAACAAGCCAAATTAAACATTATGTTTATTATTAAGTCAACATTATGAATGTTGAGGCGATAAACTTTTAGTTTAGAATCTTGAAATATGAGAAAAAACACGCACCAGATAGATAGCCCGCAAGTTCAACGGCTAAACGAGATCATCGAGAAGAAGCGCATATCTAAAGCGGATATAGCGAGGATCTGTGGTGTGAGTGCACAGTCGGTCAACAACTGGTTTGTTAGAGGGGCGATAGGTAAAAGCTCTGCAATAAAACTTGCCGATGCACTGGGTGTCAGCCTTGAGTGGGTTTTAGGCCAGGATGTGGATGCTAAAGATGGCTTGAGGCATGACGAAAGAAGATTGCTAGAACTCTACAACCAGCTACCAAACGAAGAAGAGCAGCAGAACATGTTGCGGATCGTATCTCTACGCTTGAAGGAACTCGATGAACTGTACGCAAAATACATGGGGCGGCGGATCAAGGGTGATATGGAATAATGCAAGACAATTTCATCTTAAAATGAAGGAGTAGTGAGATATGCCAGAAATCAAAAAATCTAAAGACTACAACGCTGGATTTGCGGATGTTTTTATAACTACTGGAATGAATGTCGGAGATAATGCCTATTGCCACATTACTTTTTGTAGACATGTGGTCGACAACTTGAACATTCCTGATGAAACGAATACTGAAGCTGGGGTGAATATGTTTCTTGAGGCTACTAGTTCAGTCACTCTACCAATGTCTATGGCAAAAAACATGGCTCAAGCAATACTTAATGCTCCTGTTATGGATCCGGGCCTCATTGAACCCTTTGAGCGCGAACTTAAAAAGCAGGATTAATTTAAGTGGATGGAGCCTCAATTCGCAAAACCTCGTCGCCTGACGTCAAAGTTGACGCATTTCACATGCCCGCATATCATGAAAAAGCGGATGTGGTAAATATTCGACCGAAAAACCCGATTTTAACAAAAATGGGGAAAAGTAGAACGAATCCATTATCTAAAAGTCAAACCATTGTTAAAGGCGAAGATGCTGAGGTAGATGCTGTGGGTATCTCAAGGGAAGAACTTGACGCCAAGTTTGCTCAGAACAAAGCAGAGGTGGATGTAGTGGCCGCCGAGATGCGGCGTGAAATGGCTGAATTTAGGGCCTTTCAAGCGCAGCAGTTTTCTGCAATGAATACCTCTATGTCGGAAATTAAAGCTCAGATTTCAGGGGTTAATGGTGAGTTTACTGGCCTAAAAGGACAAATCGAAGGATTAAAAGGGCAGATCGATGGTTTAAAGACGACATCAGCCACTCTTCAGTGGATGGTTGGTGCCATTTTAGCATTGCTTGCCGTAATTCTCGCGTTGCCCCAAGTGCAATCTCATCTAAAACCTGTCGAGATAATACAACCTGCACCTGCACCTGCACCTGCACCTGCACCTGCACCTGCACCTGCACCTCAGAATAGTAAATAATCCGGCCACTGCGCCGGGTTTTTTATTGCCCTACTCTTCCAGTAACTTCACTGCCAGCTCCATAACCTGAATCTGGTCAGCATCCCACTTATCAAGCCCCTTCGATATCTCCGTTCGTATCACGTCAGCTATGGCCACTCTTTTGGTTTCATGCCCTTCAGCTACCATCGCAAACACGACATCACCCACAATCCGGCACATTTCCTGATAGCGCAGCTGCGCCAGTTCTTCGTCATCCATCACCCAACCCTCGCCAATTGATGTTTTTGAACCATACGATAGCCCTGAAAACATACTACCTGCACAAAGTTGCACCGACAAATAAACTAATTGTTTATATAAAAGCACCCATTATGTTGACACATGAATAAACATTGTGTTTAATTACTCCATCAACACGACCACCCAGGCAGGACGCCAACGAAGTAGCTTTCCGAGGCATACGAAGACCGGAATGAGGTGGATGAGTTAACGCGCAGCAGGTATCAAACGTTCCGCCAGCCGGGCGACAACGGCAAGCAGAGGGATAAATCATGAGTGAGGTAATTTTTAGCTTTGAAAACTCCAGTGACGCAGCACGCGCTGGGATGTTGATGAATAAGGCGGATCCGTCACTGCGTTATGTGCAGATGCGAGCAACTGTCTGCGTAACCTGGCATGCAAACATCATTGCGGCAACGCTGGCAGTTATGGATGCAAACATTCCATGCACTTTTCAATACTGGAATGACATTAAAAACAGTCATCGCAGAGGGTGAAAATGATTGATTTTGCACGTCAGCCAGCACGCATCCAGGCCGTTCGAGGGAATGCTTTTACTGCTCCACTGCGTTTCCTGTGGCGCGTTCTGAAAAATGGCGACAACAGAAAGGTGGGCAGCAAATGAACACTTTGTACGCATTAGTGCTGACGATCGCCATGACAAATGGTGATTACCAGGAAGCTGTTATTGGTGTTTTTGGAAGTGAAAGAGAGTGTCTGTCGGCAGCAAGCGAGCAAAGCAGCGTCACCAATTGTTACCCGGTTGAGAAAATTATCCGCGCCGATGAAGTTCAGGCGGGGGAAGGCATAAATCTCTGAGGGGGAATAGTGGAAAAGGAAAGGTCATGCGCTTACTGCAACAAGCCCATTGAGCAAAGCAAGGAAGTAAAAAACGTATTGCTCTATCTCAACGGTTCGCAACTGGCACAGAAAGAAAAAGAATATTGCTCTAAACAATGCGCTGAATACGACCAGATGGCGCACGAAAGTTAATTAGTACCCCTGAAATATGAAATGAAAAATTCGCCATTAATTTGGCGCGGCTTCTTACACCCTTAATTTAACAACTGGAGATTTTATGAAAATCGTAAAAATCGAAATGGACCTGAAAGCAGTGAATAAAGAAGTGGCTGTATTCAACTGCGAGAAGAAAGTATCAGGCGTTATTCATTCAGCCGAAACGGGTGTGGTCACGGTCATTCTCGACGGTGGCTATGTGTTCGGCAAGTTCGACTGTACTCTCTGCGCTGTAGAGGCAATTTCAATGTTGTCCGTGAAAGTGAGTGATGGCGATAACGCCGGGTTTGGTAACTACCGCAGCTACAAGCTCGATTACTCAGAAAAAGTTTTCAGCACCGTTCATTAAGAAAAAGCCCACACGAGGTGGGCTTGCCCTGTCCGGTCTCACCGACCAAAGCGAACCGGACATTCTACCTTGTAAAACCGAGGTGCCATTAAGGCGCCTCCATTCTACACGAAGTGAGGATAAAACAATGAGTGGAACTAATCCCGTATTTTTAGTCCGCAAAGCAAAAAAATCATCAGGCCAGAAAGATGCTGTTCTCTGGTGCAGTGATGATTTTGAATCGGCAAATGCCACACTGGATTATCTCCTGATTAAATCAGGCGCAAAGCTGAAAGATTATTTCAAAGCTGTCGCTACTAATTTCCCTGTCGTTAACGAGCTGCCGCCGGAAGGCGAATTGAGCTTAACCTTTTGCGATTTCTACCAGCTCGGCAGCGACAACATGACCTGGGCGCAAATTCCAGGCGTGACACTGCCATCATCTGAAGCCGTTGCCGCCGCCCGTCAGCGTATCGTTGATGGTGTTGATACCGAAACAGGCGAAGTGCTGGAAGACCATACAGAAACCTTTGGCAACGAAGATAACGCCGTAAAGCCTGGAGATCTCCCTGCTTACGCTTACAACGTCAACGGCGAACTGATGGAGGAAGTGGAAAAGGAAATGAACCAGCCGGTCGCCAGAATGAGCGAACGCCACCGCATACTTTCTCAGTTCATTCTTGATGATGCCTTCTCACATCACGTGACACCGGTACAGCTCGCCGAAGTAAGCCGCCTTGAACTGGACATGAGTAACAGTTATATCCAGGACATGTTGCTTGCCTGCCATAACGTACCAGCCATTCAAAAGCTGGATACTCCAAACCTGTGGAAATTTACTGACGCCTTTAAACGAATTTTCCCGCAGGACAAACGACACACCCTGCATTTGATGATGAATTTTGCACAGGCATTTGTTGATACAGAATACATCGATCGTGGCCTGCTCGTTAAAGAATGGGTGAAAGGCAATCGTGTGTCTGAAATTAATCGCACACCATCTGGCGCGAACGCCGGTGGCGGTAATAAGACTGACCGTCTTACTCCACTGACAAAAACCGGGCTCGAATATGAAATAGCACTTGGCCTGATCGCCCGTAACAAAGAGTTCGATATTTACAGCCCTTCCTTCGAGATCGATGTTGAAGCCAACGCCATTATGAATCTCTCCCGCTCAGGGGAAGATAACGTACTCGATGAATTTATTGCGACCTGCAAATTGTTTGAAGAAATGCCTGGTGGGATGGATTACTCCCGCGCCTGCAATGTCGCTACGGTAAAAACAACGCCAGAGGAACTGTTTAAATCTCCTTTCCGTCATCGCGAGTATCTCAATCGTGTCATGACTGAAACCGACCACGCTCACCCGGATGAAATGATCGTTGATATCGCCTGCGGTCGCTCATCAATGCCAATGCCTCAGAAGGTAACAGCAGAAGAAGTAAATAAAATCCTTGCGGCTTCACGTGGTGATTACGTTGAAGGAATCAGCGACCCGAACGATCCGAAATGGGTGAAGACAGAGACAAGCCAGCAGACCACACAACCGGAAAAAGCTGCCGATGGCATTTTTGACGCTGCCGCTTTAATCAAGAACTCTTCGACTCATGGCACTAAAAAGGATCCGGAGACCACCAGCAATGTGCAGGTTCAAGAAACTAACGGTGATGAAAAACAGGCTGGTGATGCGCTGTACGCAGGCGAAAGTAATCTGGGGAATGGTGAAGAAGCAGATGCCGGAGAGCAGGCCATTCTGAACCAGAGTCAGGCTGAAACGCACCAAAATGACGACTCAGTAAACCATTCTGAACCAGAAGTGCAACAAAATGCGCCGGAAACGCAACAGGAGGAACCAGCACCGGAGTGGCCGTCATACTTCGAGCCTGGCCGTTATGAAGGCGTGCCGAACGACATTTATCATGCCGCGAATGGTATCAGTTCAACGATGGTAAAAGACGCACGAGTGAGCCTGATGTATTACGACGGCCGCCACGTATCTAAAACCATCAAGAAAGAACGCTCCAAAGTTCTGGATATGGGAAATCTGGTGCATGCGCTGGCGTTACAGCCTGAAATTCTGGATGAAGAGTTCAGCATTGAACCGGTTATCCCGGAAGGCGCGCTCACGACGACAGCAACGATCCGCGCTGTTATCGACGACTACAACAATGGTCTGCCAGTGCAGCTCAGCGCAGACGATATTAAAAGGTTCCTGGAGGAATACAACGCCACCCTGCCACAGCCAGTTCCGTTAGGCGATGATGTCACCCAGACTGGTGAAAGCTACATGTCTTTACCACCTGAATTCCAGCGTGTGGAGGAAGGCCAAAAAGTCACAGCAGCAAAAATGAAGGCATGCATCAGGGAATACAACGCCACTCTGCCAACGCAAATGAAAACCAGCGGTAGCCGTGAGACGCTACTGGAGCAACTTGCAATCATCAATCCTGATCTCGTTGCGCAGGAAGCACAAAAACCTCAACCGTTGAAAGTATCAGGTACCAAAGCGGATCTGATTCAGGCAGTGAAATCGGTCAAACCTGACACAGTGTTCGCCGACGAGCTGCTTGACGCATGGCGCGAAAACCCAGGCGATAAAATCCTGGTTACCCGCCAGCAATACGCTACCGCGCTGGCTATCCAGTCTGCGCTCTATGCTCACCCTGAGGCAGGTAAATTACTGCAAAACCCAACACGCGCCATTGAAGTCAGCTATTTCGGGATTGATGACGATACCGGACTTGAAATCCGTGTTCGACCGGATGTTGAACTCGAGTACGAAGGTCTGCGTATCGGCTTCGACCTGAAAACAATCAGCATGTGGGATGTGAAGGAAGATGCCCTGAAATCACGGCTTCACCGCGAAATAACCATGCGCGATTACCACCTCAGCGCCGGTATGTACTGCAACGTTGCCGACCTGGACAAATTCGCGTGGATCTTCGTGAACAAAGACGAGGGTTATCACTGGGTGGCTGTTGTGTGGGCTTCGGAATCACTGCTGGAACTCGGAAAGCTTGAGTATCGCCAGACGATTCGTTCCATCGCGAACGCCATGGACACAGGCGAATGGCCAGCACCGATAACTGAAGACTACACCGACGAACTGAACGATTACGACCTGCGCCGTCTCGATGCGCTTCGTGAAATGGCTTAAGGGGGAAACTATGGAAAACAAAAACATAACTGTTGCCGATCAGAATGCAGTAGTTAACTCAAATATTGCTTTGTTTGACTCGCAGTATCTGAACGCTATCAGTGCATTCGCTCAGATGATGTCTCAGGGTTCTGCAACAGTTCCTCGCCATCTGCAGGGTAATGCAGCAGATTGCATGGCAGTAGCTATGCAGGCCGCACAATGGCAGATGAATCCTTTCGCTGTGGCGCAGAAAACGCACCTGATCAATGGTGTGCTGGGTTACGAAGCACAACTGGTTAACGCAGTTATTTCCCGTAGTGGTGTACTGGCAAGCCGTTTTGAATATGAATGGTATGGCCCATGGGAAAAGGTCATCGGCAAATTCAACATCAAAAAAGGTGAAAAAGGCGAGTACCGCGTACCGGGTTGGACAATGGCTGATGAAGAAGGTATCGGCATCATTATCAAAGCGCGCCTGAAAGGTGAGGATCAACCGCGAGAACTCGACCTGTTGCTTGCTCAGGCACGCGTTCGTAATTCCACTCTCTGGGCTGACGATCCGCGCCAGCAACTTGCTTACCTCGCAGTGAAGCGTTGGGCGCGCCTTTTCTGCCCTGACGTCATTCTTGGCGTCTATACGCCAGACGAACTTGATGAACGGGAAGAGAAGATTATCAACCCTGCCCAGAGCACCCAAAGCATCACCATGCAGGATATTAATGCCGATAACCTGCAGACCACCAGTACGCAGGAAGCTGATGTAAACATCGATGATGCTGCAGAGAAATTCCGTGCGCGCATTGATTCGGCTGAGACGCTGGAAGATGCAACTGCTGTGGGAAACGATATCAATACGGCAAAACCAACATTAGGTACGGCACTGTTCACTGAGTTGAAGAATAAAGCTACCCGCCGTTATCACCTGGTTAAACATCGCGCCATGCTTGATGAAGCAATCAACGGTCTGCCACAGCCTGGCGCACCAGACGCTGCAACATGCTTTGAAGCGGTAGAGAAAAAACTCTCCGCAGCGAAACGGCATCTTGGCGACGAGCTGCACGATAAGTACCGCATAACTCTTGACGACATGAAACCGGAATACATCGGCTAATTGAATAGGGAGGGGTAACACCCTCCCTCACAGGGGGTTTTATGCGCCTTATCAATCGCAGTAAACAATCACCATTAGGCCGCCGGGCATGTGATGCAGCACTGGCAAAGCATGTTGAACGATACGGTGACTATGGTCGCAGCGACAGGAAGGAAACATACACGGTGAACGTGGACGGCGTGAAGATCTGGGTAGAAGTGGTCAACCGTCATAAGAGTTATGTGGCAACCGCTATGACTGGCATGCGCCGTCTGAGAACTCTGCCTGGTCGGTTTAACTGATAACGAATAATCAATAACGGCCCCGGTCGGGGCCACAGGAGAACATCGATGGAAGAAGAAGTATTCACCAGAGATGAGGCCGCAGCCTTCCTGAAAGTGGATAAAGGCACGATTGCCCAGTGGATTAAGTCCGGTCGCCTGGTCGCCACCCGAAAAAATCCGCATAAGAAAAAAAGCCCATACCTAATCTGTAAAACAGACTGTATTGCGGCAGTGAAGAACCCGATCCACAATCAACCTGTGAATGCGGTTGATGTGCAGGAGGATAAAGCATGTCAATCAAACTACGTGCCGGTACGTGGCACTGCGACTTCGTTACGCCTGGTGGAAGTCGAATTAGACGGTCTCTTGGGACAACGGACAAAAGGCAAGCGCAGGAGCTCTATGATCAGCTGAAAGCCGAAGCCTGGCGAGTTGATAAGATGGGAGAGTTTAAGCCGAGAACGTTCGATGAAGCGTGCGTTCGCTGGCTTAATGAAAAGCAGCACAAGAAAAGTCTGGATGATGACAAAAGCCGGATCGGATTCTGGAGGATGCACTTCAAAGGAATGAACCTGTCAGATATCACTGAAGACAAAATATTGTCAGCAGTGAGTACAATGGTTAACCGTAAGCACAGAATGAACTGGGAGGCCAAACGCGACAGCTTGTTGCGCAAGGGTAAGCCTGTTCCTGAATTTAAGGATAAGCCGGCATCACTGGCAACAAAGGCTACACACCTAGCGTTCATACGTGCCCTGCTACGATGCGCAGCCAACGAATGGCGATGGATCGCCAAAGCACCGAACATCAAATGCCCGGTACCAAAAAACAAACGGATCCGTTGGCTGACAAAGGAGGAAGCGGCAAACCTCATTCGGGAACTTCCCGAGCATATGAAGCCTGTTGTTATTTTTGCACTGGCGACGGGGTTGCGCAGATCGAACATCACCGATCTGGAGTGGTCGCAAATTGATATGCAAAGGAAGGTCGCGTGGATTCATCCGGAAGACGCGAAAGCAGGAAGGGCGATTGGGGTCGCCCTGAATGAATCGGCCTGCAAGGTCCTGCGGTCTCAACTGGGGAAACATAACCGGTGGGTCTTTGTTCACACTGAATCATCCGTTCGCCCGGATGGAACCAGAACAAAGGCAGTACGCAAAATGCGGTCTGATGCTAACACGGCGTGGCGTGCAGCGTTAAGGCGGGCTGGGATAGAAAATTTCCGCTTCCATGACCTGAGGCATACCTGGGCAAGCTGGCTTGTACAGTCCGGCGTGCCACTCAGTGCGCTACAGGAAATGGGTGGGTGGGAGAGTATCGAGATGGTGCAGCGTTATGCACATCTGGCACCGAATCACCTAACGCAACATGCCATGCAAATCGACTCATTCCTGGCGGGGAATGGCACAAATATGGCACAAGGCACTTTTGCTGAACTGGTGAATATCGCGTGAAGCCGCGTGGTTGTTGGTGCCGATAATAGGAGTCGAACCTACGACCTTCGCATTACGAATGCGCTGCTCTACCAACTGAGCTATATCGGCCCTGAAAGGACATGTTCACGAACGTGAATCACGGTGGGCAAGGTTAAAACTAACCGGGCGATGCGTCAATGGCCTTGTGAATCAAATGGCTACTTTTGCATCACCCGGTTTTATTTACGCACGAATGGTGTAATCACCAATGCCGATCCACTTGTAAGTGGTCAGTGCTTCCAGCCCCATTGGGCCACGCGCGTGGAGTTTTTGTGTGCTTACCGCCACTTCCGCACCCAGACCAAACTGGCCGCCGTCGGTAAAACGCGTAGAGGCGTTAACGTAAACAGCGGACGAATCCACTTCGTTAACAAAACGCTGGGCGTTGCGCATATCGCGGGTCAGGATCGCATCGGAGTGTTGTGTGCCGTGTTCACGAATATGGGCGATGGCATCGTCAAGATCGCTGACGATTTTGACGTTCAAATCTAATGACAGAAACTCATCGTCATACTCTTCGGCTTTAACAGCAACCACCTTCGCAGGGCCTGCCTGCAACTGCGCCAGTGCAGCTGCATCTGCGTGTAATGTCACGCCGCTTTCCGCCATTTGTTTGCTTAATGCGGGCAGGAAGCTATCGGCGATGTTTTTATTCACCAGCAACGTTTCAACCGTATTACATGTGCTCGGACGCTGAGTTTTCGCGTTGACGATCACTTTTAATGCTTCAGCGATCTCTACACTTTCATCAACGTAAATATGGCATACGCCTATACCACCTGTGATCACCGGGATTGTCGACTGTTCACGGCACAGTTTATGCAAACCAGCGCCACCACGCGGGATCAGCATGTCGATGTATTTATCCATACGCAGCATTTCACTGACCAGCGCACGGTCAGGATTATCAATCGCCTGCACGGCACCCGCCGGTAAGCCGCAGGATTTCAGGGCGTCCTGAATCACCGCCACCGTTGCAGCGTTAGTGCGACACGTTTCTTTGCCACCGCGCAGGATCACCGCATTACCGGTTTTCAGGCACAGCGAAGCGACATCAACCGTCACGTTCGGGCGCGCTTCATAAATCACGCCAATAACCCCCAGCGGTACGCGACGACGCTCAAGACGCAGGCCGCTGTCCAGTACGCCGCCATCGATTACCTGCCCCACCGGATCGGCGAGGTTGCACACCTGACGTACATCGTCGGCAATGCCTTTCAGCCGTGCGGGCGTCAGTGCCAGACGGTCAAGCATCGCTTCGCTAAGGCCATTGGCTCGCGCGTCAGCAACATCCTGGGCGTTAGCGTTGAGGATGATTTCGCTTTGTGCTTCCAGTTCATCGGCGATTTTTTCCAGCACGCGATTTTTTTCGCGGCTGGAGAGTTGCGCTAATTTATACGAGGCTTGCTTCGCGGCAATGCCCATTTGTTCCAGCATCAGCCTGCTCCTTAACGGGTAATCATGTCATCACGGTGAACGGCAACCGGGCCGTATTCATATCCCAGTATTGCATCAATTTCTTGCGAGTGGTGTCCGGCAATACGGCGTAATGCATCGCTGTTGTAACGACTGACGCCGTGGGCGATATCGCGGCCTTCGAGGTTGCAAATGCGGATGACTTCACCACGCGAGAAATTGCCAGTCACGCTTTTAATGCCTTTCGGCAACAGGGAGCTGCCGCGTTCCAGAATGGCGGCAGTTGCCCCTTCATCTACCGTGATTTCACCCGCCGGCGGCGCACCGAAAATCCAGCGTTTACGGTTTTCAAGCGGAGTCGCCTGGGCATGGAACAGCGTACCGACGGAAATGCCTTCCATCACATCACCAATAACGCCCGGCTTGCTGCCCGCGGCAATAATGGTGTCGATACCCGCACGGCAAGCCACGTCAGCGGCCTGCAATTTGGTACTCATGCCGCCAGTTCCGAGGCCTGAAACGCTGTCACCGGCAATCGCGCGCAGTGCGTCATCAATGCCGTAAACATCTTTAATCAGTTCTGCCTGCGGATTGCTGCGCGGGTCAGCGGTATACAAACCTTTTTGATCGGTCAGCAGCAACAGTTTATCGGCACCCGCAAGAATCGCCGCCAGCGCAGAAAGGTTATCGTTATCGCCGACCTTAATCTCTGCCGTAGCGACAGCATCGTTCTCATTGATTACCGGAACGATATTGTTATCGAGCAACGCTCGCAGGGTGTCGCGGGCGTTCAGGAAGCGTTCACGGTCTTCCATATCAGCACGGGTCAGCAGCATTTGCCCGACGTGAATGCCATAAATCGAAAACAGCTGTTCCCACAGTTGAATCAGTCGACTCTGCCCTACCGCCGCCAGCAGTTGTTTCGAGGCGATGGTCGCTGGCAGTTCCGGGTAACCCAGGTGCTCACGTCCGGCGGCGATCGCGCCCGACGTCACAATAACAATCCGATGCCCGGCGGCATGTAACTGCGCGCACTGGCGAACAAGTTCAACGATATGGGCACGGTTCAGACGGCGCGATCCGCCTGTTAGCACACTGGTGCCGAGTTTTACCACCAGCGTCTGGCTGTCACTCATGATTCTCTGCCGTTCAAAATAGGGAAAATGATAGTAAACGAACGTTTTAGCAGGACTGGCCCCGGTTGCCAACAAGCAGCGCACAAAGCATGGAATTTTGTTGTGCTGGATCAGCAAGCGTAGCGGCAATTTTTGACGTTTTTATTACTGAAACAGAAAAACATCCTTTTTTAAAATTATTCTTACGTTGTCATAAAACCTTCACTCCAGAACGTTAAAACCCTCCTGTCTTTCAACGGGGATCACACCCAGTAAATAATAGCGCGTACGTTAAATCAGGACTGAAAATGAAAAAGAGCACTCTGGCATTAGTGGTGATGGGTATTGTGGCATCGGCATCCGTGCAGGCAGCGGAAGTGTTTAATAAAGACGGTAATAAACTGGATGTGTATGGCAAAGTTAAAGCGATGCACTATTTCAGCGACAATGACAGCAAAGACGGCGACCAGACCTATGTTCGCTTTGGTTTTAAAGGCGAAACGCAGATTAACGATCAACTGACCGGTTACGGTCGTTGGGAAGCGGAATTTGCGGGCAACAAAACCGAAAGCGAATCCGGTCAGAAAACGCGTCTGGCGTTTGCCGGGGTCAAGCTAAAAGATATCGGCTCTTTCGATTATGGTCGTAACCTGGGCGCAATGTATGACGTTGCCGCCTGGACCGATATGTTCCCGGAATTTGGTGGTGACGGCCTGGCGCAGACCGATAACTTTATGACCAAACGCGCCAGCGGTCTGGCGACATACCGGAACACCGACTTCTTCGGCGTGATCGACGGTCTGAACATGACCCTGCAATATCAGGGCAAAAACGAAGACCGTGACGTGAAGAAACAAAACGGTGACGGGTTCGGGACATCACTGAGCTACGACTTCGGCGGCAGCGATTTCGCGATCATTGGCGCCTATGCCAACTCTGACCGTACCAATGAGCAAAACCAGCAGGCGCGCGGTCATGGCCAGAATGCTGAAGGCTGGGCGACCGGTCTGAAATACGATGGCAACGACATCTATCTGGCGACCATCTATTCTGAAACCCGCAACATGGCGCCGATCTCCGGTGGTTTTGCCAACAAAGCGCAAAACTTCGAAGCCGTCGCACAATATCAGTTTGATTTCGGCCTGCGTCCGTCCATCGGTTACGTTCAGTCGAAAGGCAAAGATATTGAAGGTATTGGTGATGAAGATATCGTGAAATATATCGACGTCGGCGCGACCTATTATTTCAACAAGAATATGTCGGCGTTTGTTGATTATAAAATCAACCAGATTGATGACAACAACAAACTGGGCGTCAACAGCGATGACATCGTGGCGCTGGGTATGACCTATCAGTTCTGATGCCAGAATGGTCCGGATGAGTTGACTTATCCGGCTAAAAACAGAGAGGCCGGATGATTCATCCGGCCTCTTTTTTGGATTACGCCGTTAGCTTCACCGGCTCATCACGGAAATCGTCTGCGGGCTCCAGTGACAAATGCAGCGTGTTTAACAGCTCACGCAACTTCTCGTGAAACTCGCGCAGGGTATATTCCAGTCGCTCAACGACTTCTTTATCTTTGATCGCCACAGTCTTCCAGTCGCCCGCTTTGTCGAACAGACCAAATTTGTAGCTGTAGGTAAAACGCTTTTCGTGCGCTTCCAGTTCCATCCACCAGCCCCAGAATTCGCGCAGTTCAGGCGCGGGCTTCACGTTGACGCAAACAGCCAGACAATCGAAAAAGAATCGATTATCTTCGCACTTTCCTTCGCGGATATAAGGGCCAAGCGCGGTGAATTTCTTGATCAATCTGCTCTTCGGGTGTCCACTCGGTAACGTCATTGCGATCTCCTGTTGTGAAGCAACTGTTTTACCAAAACAGTAGAATTTAGCAAATTATTAACACAATCTCTTTTCAATCCAGCGGGTGATTTCCTGTAACGCGTTGTCAAAATTGCGATACACCGGATTGAAGGGAATCTCCAGCAGCTTACCGTCAGAAGATGAAGACGTGATTAAACGCGACTCCTCTTCCGGACTGAACGGATCGTTCTTCCAGAAGCCCGACAGCATTGGCGTCGGGCAGCGTCTGCCAAGCAGTCCCTGCACCTTCAGCGAATAGCGATTAAGCTCCACGCGCAACGCTTCATCGGACGCATCGTGCATCCCCAGTCGACTTGCCAGAACGTCAAGATACATTTCCGGTACCGCTCCCTGACGTAACGGATCGCTCAGCAACGCATGGACAACCGGACCGAGGCAGGCCACCGCTTTCAGACGCGGTGATTCAAGATAGGCCAGGCGCACCGCCACGTTGGCACCAAAACGAAATCCGAACGCCGCCACCCGGGTATGATCCACCCACGGCACATTCGGCAGCGCTTTCAGCACATGCTGGTGCAACAGGCTGGAGTCCTGAGAGAGCTTCCACTTTGACGAGAAACCGACGGAAGGCATGTCCAGCGTCAGCATGGCGATGCCGCGCGGCGCGAAATAGCGCTCATACAGGGTGTAGTAATCGGTTTGCATTGAATCCAGACCGCCGCACATCAGCACCGTCGGAAACGGGCCGTCACCTTTTGGCATATGCAAGAACCCGGTGACGGGCGAGCCGCCAGGCACGCTAAATTCCATCTCACGCAGCGTACCGGGCAGTCGCTGCGCGGCTTCTTCATAGGCACGGTTAGATAAGGCCTGCGCCTGTTCCGCCAGATCGTCCCCTTTCAGGTGCGGATAGGCAGCGATGTTGTACAGCGTCGAGGCGTGTAGCCAGTAGCGACCACTGCGCTCAGGGTCCGTTTCCTGGCAGGCTTTCTGCTGCCAGTCCATCGCCTGTTTTGCCCATTCATAAATCCAGTTGCCGCCACGGTAACCGATCACCGTATCGTAAAGATCGGCATCGGTGCGCTCGGCGTCACTCATCACGATGCGCGCCTGAACATCCAGAATTTCTCGCGGATCCACCCCGCGCCAGATCCACATCAGGCGGTTAATCATGCGATACCAGTGGGGAATATTCTTGCCATCCAGCGCCGATTGCACAGGCGGCTGCGTCCCGGCATTAAAACGGCGGACCAGGGTCGACGTTTCGGGATGTTTGAAACGGGGTTTGAACAGGATTTCGCTTAGATTAGCCTGTGACATGCGTACAGCCTCCTGAAGTACTCACTGAGGCTTATTGTAACCCGACACCGGCTAAATAGAACAACGCCCGGCTGTGCCAGGCGTTGAAAAAGTCAGAGATTAGCGGCCAGAAATCGGCGGAACGAAGGTCACGCCCATGTCCCACGGCTGCTCAATCCAGGTATCCTGCGGGATATCAATCACGTAATCATCGACTAACGGACGACCCGCCGGTTTCGCGAAGATAGTGACAAAGTGCGCTTTTGGGTACATTTCACGGATAGCCACGGCGGTACCACCGGTATCCACCAGATCGTCGATGACGATAAAGCCTTCACCATCGCCTTCAGCGCGTTTCAGAACTTTCAGTTCACGCTGGTTGTCGTGATCGTAGCTGGAAATGCATACGGTATCGACATGACGAATGCCCAGTTCACGTGCCAGCAATGCGCCCGGCACCAGACCACCACGACTAACGGCAATGATGCCTTTCCACTGTTCTGAAGGCATCAGGCGGTTTGCCAGTTTGCGTGCATGGATCTGCAGCATGTCCCAGGTGACGACGTATTTTTCGCTCATGTGAAGTGTCCCAGCCTGTTTATCTACGGCTTAAAAAGTGTTCGAGGGGGAAATAGGTTGCGCGAGATTATAGAGATCTGAGCCACCAAAAACCAGTGTTTCGCGGAATCGGGCCCTCTTTTTACGTGCTTTATACTCGCAGCGGGCGCAGAAAGTGGTATTCTCAAGCGCATCTCGCAAGCCAGACTTGTGGTAATAATTAACCTGCTAACCCTGTGACCTGCAAGCCTGTTTGCAGCGCATCTATACCCTGAATACCACCTAAAGTATGACGGGTATACAAGGAGAATTATCGTGTCTGAACTATCTCAACTCTCCCCGCAACCGCTGTGGGATATTTTTGCAAAAATCTGTTCAATTCCTCACCCGTCCTATCATGAAGAGCAACTCGCTGAGCACATCATCGGCTGGGCAAACGAGAAAGGTTTCCACGTCGAGCGCGACCAGGTAGGGAATATCCTGATTCGCAAACCGGCCAGTGCGGGAATGGAAAACCGTAAACCGGTGGTTCTGCAGGCGCACCTGGACATGGTGCCGCAGAAAAACAACGACACTGTGCACGATTTCACCAAAGATCCGATCCAGCCTTATATTGATGGCGAATGGGTGAAAGCGCGTGGTACCACACTGGGCGCCGATAACGGCATCGGGATGGCTTCCGCATTAGCGGTTCTGGCTGACGACAGCGTCGTTCACGGACCGCTGGAAGTGCTGCTGACCATGACCGAAGAAGCGGGGATGGACGGTGCATTTGGTCTGCAGGCCAACTGGCTGCAGGCGGATATTCTGATCAACACCGACTCGGAAGAAGAAGGTGAGATCTACATGGGTTGCGCAGGAGGGATCGACTTCACCTCTAACCTGCCGCTGACCCGCGAAGCCGTTCCGGCAGGTTTCCAGACCTTTAAGCTGACGCTGAAAGGGCTGAAAGGCGGTCACTCCGGTGGCGAAATCCACGTTGGTCTTGGCAACGCGAACAAACTGCTGGTTCGTTTCCTGGCCGGTCATGCTGAAGAGTTGGATCTGCGTCTGGTCGATTTCAACGGCGGTACACTGCGTAACGCAATTCCACGTGAAGCCTTTGCGACCGTTGCCGTTGCGGCAGACAACGTAGAGGCGCTGAAAGCGCGGGTTAACGCTTATCAGGACATTCTGAAAAACGAACTGGCTGAAAAAGAGAAAAACCTGGTGGTTCTGCTGGAGAGCGCCGCGAGCGATAAAGCCGCACTGACCGCACAATCTCGCGATGGCTTTATCCGTCTGCTGAACGCCACGCCGAACGGTGTGATCCGCAATTCCGACGTCGCAAAAGGCGTGGTTGAAACCTCACTGAACGTGGGCGTCGTCACCATGACCGACGACAACGTCGAAATCCATTGCCTGATCCGTTCGCTGATCGACACCGGTAAAGACTATGTCGTTAGCATGCTGGATTCGCTGGGGAAACTGGCAGGCGCGAAAACCGAAGCGAAAGGGAGCTACCCTGGCTGGCAGCCGGATGCGAACTCACCGGTGATGCATCTGGTGCGCGAAACCTATCAGCGTCTGTTCAACAAGACGCCGAACATCCAGATTATCCACGCGGGTCTGGAGTGCGGTCTGTTTAAGAAACCGTACCCGGATATGGATATGGTCTCTATCGGGCCAACCATTACCGGTCCACACTCACCGGATGAGCAGGTGCATATCGAAAGCGTCAGTCATTACTGGACGCTTCTGACCGAATTGCTGAAAGCGATTCCGACGAAGTAAGTTACGGCTGTCGTGCTATAAAAATGCCGGATGGCGGCGCGTTGCGCCTTATCCGGCATTTTGCTCTTTATAACCCCAGCAATAACTGCCGTTCCAGTTGCGGATCGAGTAGCGTTACGTGCAGCCCCACCAGCCTTACCCCCCGCCCTGCCCGCCGCTCATCCCAGGTTTTATGCGCAGTAGAAATCAGGTCTTCTTTATTCAGCTTCGGCCAGACGTGTTCCTGGGTGGTTTGCTGAAAGTCATTGAACTTGAGCTTTACCCCCTGGCGAGCAATGCATAAATCGGGTTTGACTTTCGCCAGTCGCCGTTCGAGTTCCGGATATAACTGCTCAATGATCGCCTCACAGTCAGACCACTGATGAATATCTTCCGCCATGGTGCGTTCCACGCCGACCGATTTGCGTAAGCGTTCATTATTGACATCCCGTTCGTCGATTCCCTGGCTACGCTCCCACAATACCCGCCCAAACTTACCGAAGCGCTTAAGTAATGTCGCCAAATCGCACTGCTGGACATCACCGCAGGTGCGTAGCCCCATGCTTTCCAGTTTTGCCGCAGACACTTTACCGACGCCGGGAATTTTCCCCAGCGGCAACGTACTGAGGAACGCCGGCACATCATCCGGCGTAATGACATACTGTCCGTTGGGTTTATTCAGATCGGAGGCGATTTTGGCCAGAAACTTCACCGGTGCCACGCCCGCCGAGGCGGTAAGTTGCAGCTCGTTGAAAATCGTCTGGCGTATTTCCTGAGCGATAAGCGTGGCTGACCCATGACAGTGTGTACTGTCCGTGACGTCCAGATACGCCTCGTCCAGTGACAGCGGCTCAATTAATGAGGTATAGCGGGCGAAAATGGACTGGATTTGGCGGGAGGCTTCTTTGTAGGCCTCATAACGGCCCGGTAATAACGTGAGGTGCGGACACAGTTTCAGCGCCATACCGGTCGGCATCGCGCTGCGCACGCCAAATTTACGGGCGGGATAGTTGGCGGTGCTGATAACGCCTCTGCGCTCACGGCTGCCGCCAATGGCAATAGGGATGTCGCGCAACGCCGGGTTGTCCCGCATCTCAACCGCGGCGAAAAAACAGTCCATATCAACATGTATGATTTTACGCATCACCCACCTCCCGAAATACTGTTTAAGTATACAGTGAAATCAATAAATGGGAAGCGATCGCTCACCGTGACAGCGCGATGAATTCGAGCTTTGTGATTACCGTGGCACCGGGTTGTGATGCAAAGCGGCGAGGTGCTGTTTTTTATCCAGTTTCTCCACCAACGGTTGAACCACTTTTTCACCATGTTGACCAAAATATTGATACAAAGTATCGGCTGCGCTCTGGGTCAGAATCATGATTTCGATGCGTCGGTTTCCTGCGCTTTCCGGATTATTGGTGTCCAGCAGCATCTGGTCAGCCATCGCACTAACCTGCATCACTTTATCCTCCGGCATCCCCGCTTCTTCCAGTACGCGACGTGCGGATAACGCTCTGTCCCCTGACAGGTTCCAGTTGTTATAAATATTATTTTTATAACCCATGGCATCCGTATGCCCGGTAATAATGATCTTATTGTCCAGCGAGTCAAAAACCGGCGCCAGCTCAACCAGAAGCGATTTAAAGAACGGCATGATCCGTGCACTGCCACGCTCAAACATACTGCGGTTTTGGTCGTCTTTAATCAGCACACGTAACCCCTGGGGCACTATCTCCATTTCCAGGTTAGTTTCCATGTGCGCATTTCGCGCAACAGTATTAATACTGGTGGCCAATTCACCTAATTCTGAGGCGGATTTTCTTTTCAGCAGCGCCGTTTTCTCATTCACATCACGCGCTTTTCTCTCGGTTGCCTCACTCACTTTTATCCGTTCTTTTGCTGAGTTCGTTTCCTCGGTGGTGGACTTATTACGCGGGGTGCTACTCCTGCTTGCCATCGCGGTAATCGGCTTTTGACCAATTTTATTCAGCGCCGTTAAGCCCCCGCCATTAAAGATCGACTGGCCATGCAACGCCGCCACAATGTTTTCTCGATCGGATTTACTGACGCTGTTCACAATCAACTTCATCGTCGTCACCAAAGGCGCTGAACGTATCTCCGAAGTGTCCGCCCGCTTTACCCTTGATGCGATGCCAGGCAAACAGATGGCGATCGACGCCGACCTGAATGCCGGGCTTATCAACCAGCAGCAGGCGCAGACGCGACGTAAGGACGTCGCCGGCGAAGCCGATTTCTATGGCGCGATGGACGGGGCCTCGAAGTTCGTGCGCGGCGACGCCATCGCCGGGATGATGATTCTGGCGATCAACCTGATCGGCGGCGTGTGCATCGGGATTTTTAAATACAATCTCAGTGCCGAAGCGGCATTCCAGCAGTACGTGCTGATGACCATCGGTGACGGTCTGGTGGCGCAGATCCCTTCCCTCCTGCTCTCTACCGCCGCCGCGATCATCGTGACCCGCGTCAGTGACAATGGCGATATCGCCACCGATGTTCACGCACAGTTACTGGCCAACCCGTCGGTGCTGTATACCGCCACCAGCATTATGTTTGTACTGGCAGTGGTGCCGGGAATGCCACATTTCCCGTTCCTCGCGTTCAGCGGCCTGCTGGGCTTCACCGCCTGGCGGATGAGTAAACGCCCGAAAGCCGCTGAGGCTGAAGAGAAAAACCTCGAAACGCTGACGAAAACAATCGTCGAAACGACCGAGCAGCAGATTACCTGGGAAACCATCCCGCTGATTGAGCCAATCAGCCTGAGCCTGGGGTATAAGCTGGTCTCACTGGTGGATAAATCAAAAGGCAATCCGCTGACCCAGCGTATCCGTGGCGTGCGCCAGGTGATCTCCGATACCAACGGCGTGCTGCTGCCGGAAATTCGCATTCGTGAAAATTTCAGGTTAAAGCCCAGCCAGTACGCGATCTATATCAACGGGATTAAGGCCGATGAAGCCGATATTCCCTCTGACCGCCTGATGGCGCTGCCTTCCAGCGAAACTTACGGCGAGATAGATGGCATTCTGGGTAATGACCCGGCGTACGGGATGCCGGTGACCTGGATCCAGGCAGCGCAGAAGGCGAAAGCGTTGAATATGGGGTATCAGGTGATCGACAGCGCCAGCGTGATTGCCACGCATGTGAATAAGGTGGTGCGCAGCTACATTCCCGATCTATTTAATTATGATGACATTACGCAGCTGCATAACCGTCTCTCGTCAATGGCACCGCGCCTGGCGGAAGATCTCAGCGCCGCGCTCAACTACAGCCAGTTGCTGAAAGTGTATCGGGCGCTGCTGACTGAAGGCGTATCACTGCGCGACATTGTGACTATCGCCACCGTGCTGGTTGCCAGCAGTAGCGTAACGAAAGATCCCATTCTGCTGGTCGCTGATATCCGCCTTGCGCTGCGTCGCAGCATTACGCACCCGTTTGTCCGCAAGCAGGAACTGGCGGTCTATACGCTGAATAACGAACTGGAAAACCTGCTTTCTAACGTGGTGAATCAGGCGCAGCAGAGCGGTAAGGTGATGCTCGATAGCGTGCCGGTGGATCCGAACATGCTCAATCAGTTCCAGAGCAATATGCCGCAAATTAAGGAGCAGATGAAAGCCGCAGGCAAAGAGCCGGTGCTGCTGGTCGCGCCGTCGCTACGTCCGCTGCTGGCGCGCTATGCCCGACTCTTCGCGCCGGGTCTGAACGTTCTGTCTTATAACGAAGTGGCAGATGAACTGGAGCTGAAAATTATGGGGGCACTGAGTTAAATAATTACCCGGCTGTTTAAGTCGGCGTTTTTTCTGCCGCTTTATAAAGATGACGCGACAAGGAGGTTGCATTTCAAATGCCTGCTCAAGTTAAAGGATTGATGAGTGACCATTCAACAGAATATCCCATCCCCTTCAGAAAACGACGCTCAGCATGATGACGCCAGATTGTACTGGCGCACATACCGGGAGTTTGTGCGCCAGCAAGAGTTGCAACAACATAATGAAACGCAATCAACAGATGACGCGATGCCCGCGCACGTCGCGCTCATCGAACCCGTCGATCTGTTGCTGGCAGGCACGATGATGCTTGTCTTCATCATCCTGCTGCTGCTTGCCTGTTAGATGATGGTATTTTCCTTGAGGATCCGGCGTGCGCCGAGGAAATGATCCTGCCAGAACGGATCGGTCAACTGGCTCACCCGGATGGTTTCGCCCGTACGCGGGGACTGGATAAACTGTCCATCCCCCAGATAAACGCCCATATGGTCGGCGATATCCTGACTGTGTATATGGAAGAACAGCAGATCGCCACGGCGCAGGTCACGGTTAGCGACAATGGTTGCCCGACGGTAATGATACATTTCATTTGCCGTGCGCGGTAATTTGGCCGCCAGGATTTTATTGTAGGCGTAGAAAACCAGCCCACTACAGTCGAATCCGCGATCCGGATTGACGCCTCCCCATACGTACGGTTTCCCCAGTTGCGCCTCAAGGCGATGAATCGCCACTTCCGTGATGTTCTGCAAATGGTCGCTAGTGAGGAACGCCTTATTTTCTGCCAGTTCCTGCCAGCGATGGTTGTCCGCGCGCAGCGGCCCCGGGAACCATTCTGGATGCTGTTCAAGCAACTCACGGTTGTGCTGGCGCAACGCTCTCTTGCTCTGCGGGGTTCCGGAAACAATGTAATGCGCCTGCCTTCTGCGCTTCGCCTGATATTTACTGAGCAGACGTTCACGGTTATGCATCCGCAACGTCGCGGCATAGCTAAACGTCTGATGTGAAGAGACGGCTGCAGATAACGGTGAATAAAGGAGACATAACGAGAGTAGCCCCGGCAGAATGGCGCGCGGAGCACCTGATAAAAACATAAAAAAACATAACCTAAATAAACAGTGAGGCGACAGTTTAACCAGGCGAGGAACTGACCAGGCTTAATAATCAATAATTAAAAAATTAATGGTTTATTATCAGTGAATTGTATCCGCCATGCCCCTGGCAACGAGCCTGACATCCGTTCTGCGGAAATGGACAAAATCGGGCCGGTTCTGACAGCCAGTGTCGCTAACGTTCTGTATAAATTGTAAACGCACCACGAGGGGCTTGCGAAAAACTGTCGTGGTGTTAATGTGAGCGTTCCAAATCCAGATTAGTCCGATTTGGGGATCTTATTTTTGCCGTTCTGGCGTGTGCAATCGTTTTATCAAGGAACAAGCAGTATGCGTAAAATCGCATTATTTATTGCGATGCTTTTGATCCCGTGCGTGTCATTCGCCGGCTTGCTGAGTAGCAATAGCTCCACAACCCCCATCAGCAAAGAGTATAAGCAGCAATTGATGGGATCGCCGGTCTATATTCAGATCTTCAAGGAAGAGCGCACGCTCGATCTCTACGTCAAGATGGGCGAACAGTATCAACTTCTCGACAGCTACAAAATTTGTAATTACTCCGGCGGATTAGGTCCAAAACAACGCCAGGGCGATTTTAAAAGTCCGGAAGGTTTTTATAACGTCCAGCGTAGCCAGCTCAAACCTGACAGCCGCTTTTATAAAGCCATTAATATAGGCTTCCCCAACGCCTATGACCGTGCTCATGGTTATGAAGGCAAATATCTGATGATTCACGGTGCCTGCGTCTCGGTTGGCTGTTACGCCATGACCGACAGCGGCATTGATGAGATTTTCCAGTTTGTCACCGGTGCGTTGGTCTTTGGTCAGTCGAGTGTGCAGGTCAGTATTTATCCCTTCCGCATGACCGATGCCAATATGCAGCGTCACAAGTATTCGTATTACAAAGAGTTCTGGTCGCAGTTAAAACCGGGATACGATTATTTCGAGCAGACCCGCAAGCCACCGACCGTGTCGGTTGTCGATGGCCGCTATGTCGTCAGCAAACCGTTGAGTCATGAAGTGGTTCAGCCGCAGCTGGCGTCAAACTACACGCTCCCCGAGACAAAATAACGCCCACTCGCCTGGCATAATCTTTTGCCAGGTTTCGTTGCCTGTCAGTGGTTGCGTGGCAATGACGGTGACCACATCGTTCGGTGTGGTCTCTTTCTGAAAATCTATCTCCACATCCTGATCGAGCAACGTGGCGACGCCAAACGGTGCACGGCGCGTGATCCAGAACAGATTCGTCGAGCAGAATGCCATCACATAGCGCCCGTCAGACAACAGCATGTTAAAGACCCCTTTCTCACGCAGTACGCCCGCCAGCGTTGCGATATACCTGAACACCGCCGTCATGTTGCCAGGCGTGCGCGGATAGCGCTGAGTGAGTTTGTGCAGCAACCAGCAGAATGCCTTTTCGCTGTCGGTTTCACCCACCGGGCGAAAATTGCCGGTTTCCAGCGTTTTATAGCCCGAAAGCTGACCATTGTGCGCGTAGGTCCAGTGGCGGCCCCACAGTTCACGCGTGAAGGGATGGGTGTTCTCCAGCGCCACTTCGCCCCGGTTCGCCTGGCGAATATGGGCAATCACGGAACAGGATTTGATCGGGTAGTCCTGTACCAGTCTGGCGATGGGGGAGTTAAAGCTGGGTTGCGGATCTTTGAACGTCCGGCAGCCTTTGCCTTCATAGAAGGTGATGCCCCAGCCGTCTTTGTGCGGTCCGGTTCCCCCTCCACGCTGAACCAGCCCGGTAAAACTAAAGCAGATATCGGTAGGCACATTGGCGCTCATCCCGAGCAGTTCGCACATACATCACCTCCACAACTGCGGGGGCGCAAAACCCCCGGCGAAGACTTACTTAACCATCTCTTTTTCGATCAACTGAATCAGGATATGAATCACTTTAATATGAATTTCCTGAATACGGTCAGCATAGCCGAAATGCGGAACGCGGATTTCGATATCGGCAGTACCGGCCATTTTGCCGCCGTCTTTACCGGTCAGGGTGATGACCTTCATTCCCTTCTCGCGTGCCGCGGCGATGGCTTTGATCACGTTACCCGAATTGCCGGAGGTTGAGATGCCTAACAGCACATCGCCTTCGCGCCCTACCGCTTCCACATAACGGGAAAAGACGTAGTCGTAACCGAAATCATTGCTGACGCAGGAGATGTGGCTAACGTCGGAAATCGCAATGGCCGGATAGCCCGGACGGTTTTCGCGATAACGCCCGGTCAGTTCTTCGGCAAAGTGCATGGCGTCACAATGAGAGCCGCCGTTACCGCAGGACAGTACCTTACCTCCTGCTTTAAAACTGTCTGCCAGCAGGACCGCCGCGCGCTGAATGGCGTGAATATTGGCATCATCTTTTAAAAAATTCGCCAGCGTTTCCGCCGCTTCGTTCAGTTCGTTACGAATAAGATCCTGGTACATGAGGATATCCTTCAGCATGAATGTAAATGACAGGATGCAGTGTACCGGATAGCACTGGCAGCGAGAAGCATAAGCCACATCAATGGCGACGGCTTTTGATTTTTCGTGCCGCAGAAATCGGCAACAATGTGAGCTTTGTTGTAATTATTTTGTAAACACATTGCTAAAAGAATTCACATCCACTACAACCATATCATCACAAGTGGTCAGACCTCCTACAAGCAAGGGAGCTTTTCGTTATGATGATTTTGAGTATTCTCGCTACGATTGTTCTGCTCGGCGCGCTGTTTTATCACCGCGTGAGCCTGTTCCTCAGCAGCCTGATTCTGCTCGCATGGACGGCCGCGCTTGGCGTGGCCGGACTGTGGAATATCTGGCTGCTGGTTCCGCTGGCCATTTTCCTCGTCCCGTTCAATGTGACGCCGATGCGTAAATCAATGATCTCCGCGCCGGTGTTCCGTGGCTTCCGTAAGGTGATGCCGCCGATGTCACGTACGGAGAAAGAAGCGATTGATGCCGGTACCACCTGGTGGGAAGGCGATCTGTTTCAGGGCAATCCGGACTGGAAAAAACTGCATAACTATCCGCAGCCGCGTCTGACCGCCGAAGAGCAGGCGTTCATCGACGGCCCGGTGGAAGAAGCGTGCCGCATGGCGAACGACTTCCAGATCACTCACGAGCTGGCCGATCTCCCGCCGGAACTGTGGGCGTTTTTGAAAGAACATCGCTTCTTCGCGATGATCATTAAGAAAGAGTACGGCGGGCTGGAATTCTCCGCTTACGCCCAGTCTCGCGTGCTGCAAAAACTTTCTGGCGTCTCCGGGATCCTGGCGATTACCGTGGGCGTGCCGAACTCCTTAGGCCCAGGCGAGCTGCTGCAACATTACGGTACACAAGAGCAGAAAGACCATTACCTGCCTCGTCTGGCGCGTGGTCAGGAGATCCCTTGTTTTGCGCTGACCAGCCCGGAAGCGGGTTCTGATGCGGGCGCCATTCCGGATACCGGTATTGTTTGTATGGGCGAATGGCAAGGCCAGCAGGTGCTGGGGATGCGTTTGACCTGGAACAAGCGTTATATCACCCTCGCGCCTATCGCCACCGTCCTGGGACTGGCATTTAAACTTTCTGACCCGGATAAGCTGCTGGGCGGCGAAGAAGAACTGGGGATCACCTGCGCGTTAATCCCAACCTCGACGCCGGGCGTGGAAATTGGTCGTCGTCACTTCCCGCTGAACGTCCCGTTCCAGAACGGTCCGACTCGCGGTAACGATGTATTTGTTCCGATCGATTACATCATCGGCGGCCCGAAAATGGCCGGTCAGGGCTGGCGTATGCTGGTGGAATGTCTGTCGGTGGGCCGCGGGATTACCCTGCCGTCTAACTCGACCGGCGGCGTAAAATCCGTTGCGATGGCTACCGGTGCTTATGCCCACATTCGTCGTCAGTTCAAAATCTCTATCGGTAAAATGGAAGGGATTGAAGAACCGCTGGCACGCATTGCCGGTAACGCCTACGTGATGGATGCCGCTGCGTCCCTCATCACCTACGGCATTATGCTCGGTGAGAAACCGGCAGTGCTGTCGGCAATCGTCAAGTATCACTGTACTCATCGTGGTCAGCAGTCAATTATTGACGCGATGGATATCACCGGTGGCAAGGGCATTATGCTGGGCGAAGGTAATTTCCTGGCGCGGGCCTATCAGGGCGCGCCGATCGCCATCACCGTGGAAGGCGCGAACATTCTGACCCGTAGCATGATGATCTTCGGTCAGGGGGCAATTCGCTGCCATCCGTATGTCCTCGAAGAGATGGCGGCCGCACAGAATAACGATGTGAATGCGTTCGACAAACTCCTGTTTAAACATATCGGCCACGTCGGCAGCAACAAAGTGCGCAGCTTCTGGTTGGGTCTGACGCGTGGTTTAACCAGCCAAACGCCCACCCGCGATGCGACGAAGCGTTATTATCAGCATCTTAATCGCCTGAGCGCGAACCTGGCGCTACTCTCTGACGTGTCGATGGCTGTGCTGGGCGGAAGTCTCAAACGCCGCGAGCGCATATCTGCTCGTCTGGGTGATGTACTGAGCCAGCTGTATCTGGCCTCTGCGGTTCTGAAACGTTACGACGACGAAGGCCGTCATGAAGCGGACCTGCCGCTGGTTCACTGGGGTGTGCAGGATGCGCTGTATAAAGCGGAACAGGCAATCGACGATCTGCTGCAGAACTTCCCGAACCGCCTGGTGGCTGGCCTGCTGAACGTGGTGATCTTCCCGACCGGTCGTCACTACCTGGCCCCTTCCGATAAGCTGGATCATAAAGTCGCGAAGATATTGCAGGTACCGAGCGCCACCCGTGACCGTATCGGCCGTGGACAGTATCTGACGCCGAGCGAGCATAACCCGGTGGGATTACTGGAAGAAGCGCTGCTGGATGTGATGGCCGCCGACCCTATTCATCAGCGTATTTGCAAAGAGATTGGCAAAAACCTGCCGTTCACCCGTCTGGATGAACTGGCGCAAAATGCGCTGGCCAAAGGGCTCATTGATAAGGACGAAGCAGCGATTCTGGTCAAAGCGGAAGAAAGCCGACTGCGCAGCATCAATGTGGACGATTTTGAACCCGAGGAGCTGGCGACAAAGCCGGTAAAGCTGCCAGAGAAAGTGCGTAAAGTCGAAGCCGCGTAAGCGATAATAGCAAAAGCCGGAGCGCCTGCGAGCCTCCGGCTTTCTTATTGGAGGCTGTATTAACGTTGTTTACCCACCTCGTCCAGAGCTTCTAATACCGGACTCAACAGATAGCTTAACAATGTTCTGCTGTCCGTCTTCACCTCCGCCGTGACCTGCATGCCAATTATCTGTAGGCCATAAACCTATCTACCCCAATTCGTACTTTCCGTAAACTCTTCACCATCGAGAACGAAAGAATTGTACAGTTGTCAGACTCTGTTCTTTTAATTTCCTATTATAACTTTTGCAATGAGACTGAGATTCACTAAAATAAATGCCATTAGTGCAGTAATAAGTCTTAATTTTTCCATAAAGATTAAATATGAAGGCCGAGTTATTTGTACTGAAGGGTCAACATTTTTCTTCTTTCTAAACAATAGCAACACAACAGCGAATGTTATGGATAATATCGAACCCATTGATGTAAAAACAGAAATCAACGTGGCTGCTGATGTCATATCACCGTTAGCTTTAACGGATGATAAAAGCGCAATAAATTCACATACAATAGCGAATAGCAAAGAAAACGCCAGCATACTCCCCCCTGCAATGTCTTTTTGACCTGGACACAATCATTAAAAAACCGAATACTAATAAAACTCAGAATTAAAATACTCCCAATGACTTACTGACATAATGAAGATATCAATCCTGACGTTTTATTTACTACTCTGTTTATATTTAAAGAAACAACTCAACAACACCTTCATTAACTTAACAAATGCACACGTATTATTTTTAAGGATTAACTCAAAAGAACAAATAAGACACCGAACTTCAATTAACAAATTTATTTCAATAGTTTTTAGACAATAAAATAGTGTAATATCAGTTCGCATCACCACTCTGTAAGACATACCAACCTCACATTGATTACGCTTTTCACGAAACTATTTAACATCAAGCGAATGATAAGTTACTTTTTTTACGTACGTATGATTGCCAGATATAAATATTGAATATATTCACTCCAATTATTGGAAGATGGTGAAATATTCACAATTGCGTCCCTTGAACTTTTATTCATAGAAAATAAAGTACAGCACAAATAAAATTTGCACAACTGTTATTCATTTTGCATCACTCATAACAATATAAAACACCTAATATATTCATTATATCCTTAATCAATATCAGAATGTCTACAGCCCAGGCGTCGACGTAATACAGCGTCGTTGTCTGGCAAGTAAAAATGCAACTTACACGTTCATTCACGCTAGTCACCTTAACACTCTCTTTTTTATTTTTTTCTTCTCGGGCTTTCCTTCAATAAATTAAAATCGTTAAAAAGAGTGTAGCAATGCTAAATATAAATCTGCTATTTCGATAATGGCTGAATTAATCGAAGTATTCTGCAAAAGTGCAACGGGTTGAAAAGGTGTTAAAGTGAAAAGTAGCCTTGTACTTATGGAGCTGAACGCCGTGACTGGTTTGAAAATTACGCTACTGCAACAACCGCTGGTCTGGCTGGATGGCCCGGCCAATTTGCGTCACTTTGACCTTTTACTGGAACCGGTAACGGGGCACGATCTCATCGTCTTACCCGAAATGTTCACCACGGGGTTTGCGATGGAGGCTGCCAGAGAAGCGCCCACTCAGGAGGAGGTGATTTCATGGATGCAAAAACAGGCGCAGCGAACAAACGCTCTGATTGCCGGTAGCGCCGCGCTTCAGACAGAACGTGGCGCGGTGAACCGTTTTTTACTGGTCGAGCCAGAAGGTAACGTGCACTTTTATGATAAACGCCACCTGTTTCGAATGGCTGACGAACATCATCATTACCAGCCAGGCAACCGCCGCGTGATCGTGGAATGGCGCGGGTGGCGCATTCTCCCGCAGGTCTGTTATGACCTGCGGTTTCCGGTATGGTCACGCAATTTGAATGATTATGATCTGGCGCTGTATGTCGCCAACTGGCCGGCGCCTCGTTCTCAGCACTGGCAGACGTTGCTGGCGGCGCGCGCGATTGAAAATCAGGTCTGGGTGGCTGGATGTAACCGCGTCGGCACCGACGGCAACGGGCATCACTATCGTGGCGACAGTCGGGTTATCAGCCCGCAAGGAGAAATCATTGCGACAGCGGAAGCCCATCAGGCTACTCGCATTGACGCGGAACTTTCTTTGAGTGCGCTGAAAGCGTATCGGGAGACGTTCCCGGCCTGGCAGGATGCCGACCCGTTTATTCTGCGCTGATTTTTTGACGAGATAAAAACGACGAAAGCCTGAATCATTACTGACTCAGGCTTTCTGAATAGTGGCGGAACGGACGGGACTCGAACCCGCGACCCCCTGCGTGACAGGCAGGTATTCTAACCAACTGAACTACCGCTCCGCGATGTGTTCCACTTGGGAACGAAGCGCATATTACGGATTGCCAGACACCTCGTCAACGCTTTTTCTCACGTTTTTAATCGTTTGCTCTAAAAATCACCCGAGCGGCGGTTTTTACCCCATTTGCCGACTTTCTACGCCCGCCAGAGGCAACTTCCCCCTTTCTTTTCCACCAGGTCGAGGCGCGATTCATGGGCCGCCACTTCCTCATCGGTGGCGAAAACGACGCGTAGCCTGCTGGCCTGACGTACAAGCCGCTGGATCCCCGTATTGCCCTGCTGCTGGGTTTCCCCTTCCATCGAAAACGCCATCGTCGTCTGACCGCCGGTCATCATCAGATAAACATCAGCCAGAATCTGGGCATCGAGCAATGCGCCGTGCAGCGTACGCTTGCTGTTGTCTATCTCATAACGCGAGCACAATGCATCCAGGCTATTACGCTTGCCAGGGAACATCTTCCTCGCCAGCGCCAGGCTATCGGTGACTTTACAGAAGGTATTGGTTTTCGGGATATCGCGGTTAAGCTTGCTGAACTCGTAATCCATAAAGCCGATATCAAACGACGCGTTATGAATGACCAGTTCCGCCCCGCGGATATAATCGAGAAATTCATCCGCCACTTCGGCAAATGTCGGCTTGTCCAGCAGGAACTCATCCGCAATACCGTGGACACCGAACGCTTCCGGATCCACCAGCCGATCAGGCTTCAGATAGACATGGAAGTTATTCCCCGTCAGACGGCGGTTCACCACCTCTACAGCACCGATCTCAATGATCTTGTGCCCTTCGTAGTGCGCGCCGATCTGGTTCATACCGGTGGTTTCGGTATCGAGGACGATCTGTCGTGTAATTGCAGTGCTCATAGCGGTCATTTATGTCAGACTTGTCGTTTTACGGTTCGATTCAATTACAGGAAGTCTACCAGAGATGCTTAAACAGGTAGAAATTTTCACCGATGGTTCGTGTCTGGGCAATCCAGGACCTGGGGGTTACGGCGCTATTTTACGCTATCGCGGACGCGAGAAAACCTTTAGCGCTGGCTACACCCGCACCACCAACAACCGTATGGAGTTGATGGCCGCTATTGTCGCGCTGGAGGCGTTAAAAGAACATTGCGAAGTCATTTTGAGTACCGACAGCCAGTATGTCCGCCAGGGTATCACCCAGTGGATCCATAACTGGAAAAAACGTGGCTGGAAAACCGCAGACAAAAAACCAGTAAAAAATGTCGATCTCTGGCAACGTCTTGATGCTGCATTGGGGCAGCATCAAATCAAATGGGAATGGGTTAAAGGCCATGCCGGACACCCGGAAAACGAACGCTGTGATGAACTGGCTCGTGCCGCGGCGATGAATCCCACACTGGAAGATACAGGCTACCAAGTTGAAGTTTAAGCCTGTGGTTTACGACATTGCCGGGTGGCTCCAACCGCCTGGCGAATTCGTGGCTTGTTTTTACTCTGTTTCATCGGATTTAGCGTTAAAGGAATAGTCCGTTTCCGGGCAACAATAAGTTGTAAGCAACCAAGCGCAGGAATATGCGCATTCAATAGTTTTCCTCCGTGTTTGTTCCACGGGAGAACGTGGAAACGGCTGGCGTGTAGCACTTCAAAATTCAACAAAGAGAGCCAGTCCAGCTGCCGCATCAGAGTAAACATCCGGCTGTTATAGGGCGAGGTTTTGCGCAATACCGGCACAAGTTTGCGTAATCCCATAAAACTGATGGGATTGAAGCCACTAATGACCAGCCAGCCATCATCAATCAATACCCGATCGGCTTCACGCAATAAACGATGCGGATCGGTGCACCACGGCAATGTATGTGCCAGTAGACAAACATCAACGGATTTATCGGCAAAAGGAAGATGAAGTGGGTCCGCCTGTACCTGGACGGGCATTCCTTGCGCAGAAACATTCACTTGATGAGAAACCGCGCACGCTTCGCAATTGATTTCTGCGCTTAAATTGCCAATCTTAAGCAGATGAAAACCATACATTTTAGTGAACCACGGGTTGAGCTGGCGCTCCAGCGCCTTGCGATAAAGCTTTCCCCAGGGCAAATCGCCCCAGCAATCAGGAGCCACGACAGTTTGAGGGACTCTTGCCGGTTTCATCACAACCTTCCGTTTCACACTGAGAGGTAATCTATGAATCTTAACAGTATTCCCGCCTTTGATGACAATTACATCTGGGTTTTGAATGATGAAGCAGGTCGCTGCCTGATTGTCGATCCCGGAGACGCAGAGCCAGTATTAAACGCCATTGCCGCCAATAACTGGCAACCGGAGGCCATATTTCTCACCCACCATCACCACGATCACGTTGGCGGCGTAAAAGAACTGGTGGAAAAGTTTCCACAAATTGTGGTGTATGGTCCACAAGAGACACAAGATAAGGGAACAACACAGGTAGTCAAAGATGGCGAAACTGCCTTCGTTTTGGGGCATGAATTTAGTGTAATTGCTACGCCGGGTCACACTTTAGGACATATCTGTTACTTCAGTAAACCTTATCTATTTTGCGGCGACACACTGTTTTCTGGTGGGTGTGGTCGGTTGTTTGAAGGGACAGCATCACAAATGTATCAATCACTTAAAAAGTTAAGTGCGTTACCTGACGATACATTGGTATGTTGTGCTCATGAATATACCTTATCAAATATGAAGTTTGCTTTGAGTATTCTTCCGCACGATTTGTCCATAAATGATTATTATCGTAAAGTTAAGGAGTTACGGGCAAAAAATCAAATAACACTACCCGTAATTCTGAAAAATGAGCGGCAAATTAATGTTTTTTTAAGAACGGAAGATATTGATTTAATTAATGTAATTAATGAAGAAACATTATTGCAACAACCTGAAGAGCGTTTTGCATGGTTAAGGTCAAAGAAAGATAGGTTCTGATAAAACTTTCTTGTCATCGGCTCCGTTCGCCGTTATGATCGGTCGTCTTTTAAGCAACTATTGACACACACATGAAGGCAAAAGCGATATTACTCGCCTCTGTCCTGCTCGTGGGTTGCCAGAGTACCGGCAACGTTCAACAGCACGCACAGAGCCTTTCTGCAGCTGGTCAAGGGGAAGCAGCAAAGTTTACAAGTCAGGCACGATGGATGGACGATGGGACGTCTATCGCGCCAGATGGTGACTTGTGGGCTTTCATTGGCGACGAGCTAAAGATGGGAATTCCGGAAAACGACCGGATTCGCGAACAGAAACAGAAATATTTACGCAATAAGAGCTATCTCCACGATGTAACTTTACGGGCAGAGCCGTATATGTACTGGATAGCCGGGCAAGTTAAGAAACGTAACATGCCAATGGAACTGGTACTACTACCCATAGTGGAGAGCGCTTTTGATCCTCATGCGACGTCTGGCGCCAATGCCGCAGGCATCTGGCAGATCATTCCTAGCACGGGGCGCAATTATGGTTTAAAACAGACCCGCAGTTATGACGCGCGTCGCGATGTGGTGGCTTCCACAACCGCAGCGCTCGACATGATGCAACGTCTGAACAAAATGTTTGACGGCGACTGGCTGCTGACCGTTGCGGCTTATAATAGCGGTGAAGGTCGGGTCATGAAGGCGATTAAAACGAACAAAGCGCGTGGGAAATCCACCGACTTCTGGTCGTTGCCGTTGCCTCAGGAAACGAAGCTGTACGTGCCAAAAATGCTGGCCCTGAGTGATATTCTCAAGAACAGCAAACGTTATGGCGTACGTCTGCCAACCACAGACGAAAGTCGTGCACTGGCGCGTGTTCGTTTAAGCAGTCCGGTTGAAATGGCGCAGGTTGCCGATATGGCGGGGATTCCCGTCAGCAAGCTGAAGACCTTTAATGCTGGTGTGAAAGGCTCCACGCTGGGCGCAAGCGGTCCGCAATACGTAATGGTACCAAAGAAGCATGCAGAGAAACTGCGTGAATCTCTGGCCTCTGGCGAAATTGCTGCCGTACAGTCCACTCTGGTGGCTGATAACACCCCGCTGAACAGTCGTAGTTACACCGTTCGCTCTGGCGATACGCTTTCAGGCATTGCTTCACGTCTCGGCGTGAGCACGAAGGATCTTCAGCAGTGGAATAAGCTGCGTGGTTCAACGCTGAAAGTGGGCCAAAGTCTGACGGTGGGTGCCGGTAACAGTGCACAGCAACTGGCTAAAAACAGCGACAGCATTACCTATCGTGTACGTAAGGGCGATTCGCTTTCGAGCATTGCTAAACGTCACGGCGTTAACATCAAAGATGTCATGCGCTGGAACAACGATACGGACAATCTGAAGCCCGGCGATCAACTGACGTTGTTTGTGAAAAACAACAACACGCCAGACTCCTGATAGCTCACAATATTAAAAGGCACCGATTTCCCCCGGTGCCTTTTTTCTTTATGCCGCTTTGTGCGCTTCGGCCATGATGGTATCGCTGGTAAACGATCCCTCGTCCTGTAAAGCGAAGTAAGCTTTCACCTCCGCAGAGGCGCTTACCTGATACAGACGAATCGCATCTACCAGTTCAGCGGGTGTGCGCATTCTCGTCACCCATGAACTAAACTCCAGCGGCAAACGGTCGGTTATCAACGAATCAACAATCAGGTTTGCATCATTCATCAGCGCCAGCCATTCGCCGCTGGAATAGTTGCGAACGTGCGAGGTGTCGCGCAATGCCTCCACCGTCTGTAACCAGATATCGCGGACCGGATGCCCTGGGGACATGACATCCATAATAATCAGGACTCCGCCCGGTTTTAATACCCGATTAACTTCGCGCAGCGCTCTGCCCACATCATGCCAGTGATGCGCGGAATAACGACTGATAACAACGTCAAAGGCAGCATCTTCAAACGGCAGGCTTTCGGCATAGCCCTGCTTTGTGGTGATGTTGGCTAATCCCTTCTCTTTTGCCGCCTGCGCCACAACGTCAAGCATCTGCGAAGATAAATCGTAAGCCACCACTTGTTTCACATTCTGCGCGGCGATAAAGCTTGCATGCCCGGCGCCACAGCCCATATCCAGTACGCTGGCATGAGGGAACGCAGACAGGCGCTCAGCCAGACGCTGCAAGTCGCGACCGGTTGCATGCACGGCACTGGTTAAATAGGCATTCGCCTGGGAGCCAAACTGCTTTTCGACGTTATCGTGGTGGGAGTGTGTTGTCATTATGCTGTCCTTTGGTTGTTTGCAAGATAAAGGGCAGCACCACTACAGGTCTGCCCCAACGGCAGACCTGACACACCTTACTGCACAGGTTTGCCGGGACTGAATTCAACGAGTAGCGGATTGTGATCGGATGCGCGTGTGACCAGTACTGAAGCCTCACTGACGTTCAGACCACGATAAAAGACAAAATCCAGGGGGCGACCAAACGCGCGACGGCGCTGATCGTCAGTAAAACGAACCTGTCGCAACGACATTTCGCGCGCGAAGCGATACAGCGCATTCATGCGGCGTCGACTCCAGGCATTAAAATCTCCGGCCATAATCACCGGGCCACTGTGATGCGCAATCTGGTCACCGATTGGAAGTAACTGCTTACTATACACATCGACCCCCAGACTAAAGTTAACCGCATGGATATTAACGACCATCAACAGTCGCGTATCGGGCAACGGATAGACGGTAACCAGCGCCGATTTTGCCAGGCGCAGGATAGGCTCTCGCTCACGAAGTGGGCAACAGTATACGGGATGCGCGGATGAGAGCGTCATCACCCCTGATGGATGCTGTGGCAGAACAAATGCCGGCACCTGATCGGCCGCCAGGTAATTCGCCGTCGCAAACTTCACCAGCTCCGGCGTCGTTTGCGCTTCCTGTAACAACACCAGGTGCGCATCTTTGCCAAAATTCTTCAGCACCGAAAGCCATTCCGCTCGCTGCTGCTTAAAGATATTCCACACCAGGATACGGATCCGATCTTCACTGCTTAACGGCGCCCCGGCGGGTAATGCCTGGCCGATGCTCGAAAATGACCCGGGCGGCAAAATCCGCTCAGCGGGTTGTCCGGCAACATAGCGCATGGCATAGGTGTTTTTTCGCACTTTTGACTTTCAAACCTCTGTAACGTCAACCAGCCCGGTGCCGGACTGGTTCTTCTGTTATAGGGATTTTAGCTCACACTTTCAACGACCAATTGCAGATTGTTTTGTAAGCACACACATACTTCAAGTACTTAACCCAGCACGGCTACGCGTGCGGGTTTATCCAGTCGACCACTAATCCCCATCAACAGGAAGGCTCCCAACACAATCAATGCCCCAATCCACGGTGTTTGCGCCAGGCCGAAGTGCTCCACCGTCTGTCCGCCGACAACAGAACCGATCGCAATCCCGATGTTAAAAGCCGCGATGTTGAGGCCGGATGCCACATCTACCGCATTGGGCGTAAATTGTTCGGCTTTTTGCACCACATAGACCTGCAAACCCGGTACATTGCCGAAAGCAAAGATCCCCATCACCAGTACCGTTGCCAGCGCGGCGTACTGCATTGTGGCGGTAAACTGAAAGACGAGCAACAGTACAAACAGTGCGGCGAAAATAAACTTCAGCGCAGGCACCGCCCCATGTTTATCCGCCAGTTTTCCGCCCCAGATGTTACCTACCGCGACGGATACGCCATAGCCTAATAAGATCCAACTCACTGCGGCAGGCGAGAAACCCGCCAGATCCTGCATCATCGGCGCCAGAAAGGTAAATGCGGTAAAGACGCCGCCGTAGCCCAATGCCGTGATCGCATAGATGATCAACAAGCGTGGATGCGTTAAGACACTCAACTGGTCACGCAGCGTCGCCGCGGCGCGTCCCGGAATGTTCGCCGGAATGAGCCACTGACTGCTGATCAGCGCAATCACGCCCAACACAGAAACGGCCAGAAAGGTTTCGCGCCAGCCAAAATACTGACCGATGAACGTCCCCAGAGGAACCCCGGTCACCAGAGCAACCGTCAGACCACCAAACATGATTGCAATGGCAGAAGCCGCTTTTTCTTTTGCTACCAGACTGGTGGCAATGGTGGAGCCAATCGAGAAGAACACGCCATGAGCCAGACCGGTCAGTAAACGGGCCGCAATCAGCGTCATATAGCCAGGAGCCTGCCATGCCAGCAGGTTGCCCGCCGTGAACAGGACCATCAGCGCAACCAGCAACGGCTTACGCGGCAGACGTCCAGTCAATGCCGTCAGTACTGGCGCGCCAATCGCCACGCCGAGGGCATAGATGGAAACCAACATCCCCGCAGAAGGCAGAGAAATGGCCAGTTGTTCGGCAATTGTCGGCACCAGGCCTACAATCACAAATTCGGTTGTGCCAATAGCAAAAGCACTTATTGTCAGCGCAAATAACGCAAGAGGCATAAATCACTCCATATCATCAGTATTCGGATGACACGCAGTATGCCGGGATGGTTTAATAACAAAAATATCCAAAATCTCAATACAATTTTGCTTCGGGTGCAAAAATGAAAGCAACTTCAGAAGAACTCGCCATTTTTGTTTCAGTGGTAGAAAGCGGAAGTTTCAGCCGGGCGGCAGAACAGTTAGGTCAGGCAAACTCAGCGGTAAGCCGGGCAGTAAAAAAGCTGGAAATGAAGCTTGGCGTGAGTTTACTCAACCGCACAACCCGGCAGCTCAGCCTGACAGAAGAAGGTGAACGCTATTTTCGCCGCGTCCAGTCTTTGTTGCAGGAGATGGCGGCGGCAGAAACGGAAATCATGGAGACACGCAGCACTCCACGCGGGGTGCTCCGTATCGATGCCGCCACGCCGGTGATGCTGCATTTTCTGATGCCGTTGATAAAGCCTTTCCGCGAACGTTACCCGGAAATTACGCTTTCTCTTGTTTCCTCTGAAACCTTTATCAATTTGATCGAGAGAAAAGTGGATATTGCAATCCGTGCAGGCACATTGACGGATTCCAGTCTCCGCGCCCGACCGCTCTTTAACAGCTATCGGAAGATTATTGCCTCGCCGGACTATCTTGAACGATACGGGAAGCCGGAAACAGTGGAAGAGCTAAAAGCACACCTGTGCCTGGGTTTCACCGAACCCGTATCCCTCAACACCTGGCCTATCGCTTGTAGCGATGGGCAACTTCACGAGATTGTCTGTGGAATTTCGTCAAACAGCGGCGAAACGCTTAAACAGCTCTGCCTCAGCGGAAACGGCATTGCCTGCCTGTCGGACTACATGATTGATCGGGAAATTGCGCGAGGTGAACTGGTGGAGCTGATGGCCGATAAACGCCTGCCGGTAGAGATGCCGTTCAGCGCCGTCTATTACAGCGATCGTGCCGTGAGTACGCGTATTCGGGCATTTATCGATTTTCTGAGTGAATATATAAGAACAGCTCCCGGAGGAGCTGTTAAAGAGGGTTAAAGGCATTCAGGGGTTAACGCATTAATCCCACTGCGGAGCCAGTCCTTCCGGGCTTACCAGGCGATTGTTGCAATCCAGAGCAGCGATCGCTTTTTTATCTTCGGCATCTAACGTTAGATCCAGCGCCAACAGGTTGCTTGCCAGGTTTTCTCGCTTAGTGGAAGAAGGAATGACCGAGTAACCTTCATCCATCGCCCATGCCAGGATCACCTGAGCTGCGGTGGCATTGTGTTTCGCCGCGATGCGGGTAATCACTTCATCTTTCAGAGCCTTACCATATGCAAGCGTCATGTAAGACGTGATGTGAATACCGTGTGCTTTCGCCCAGTCAACCACTTTGCCGTTTTGCAGGTAAGGAGACAGTTCAATCTGGTTAGTCGCGATATTTTCAGCACCGACCGCTGCAATGGCTTTTTCCATCAGCGGGATAGTGAAGTTAGAGATACCGATTTCACGCGTCAGTCCCTGCTTTTTCGCTTCCAGCAGCGCCTGCATGAATTCCTCAACCGATACAGCATCATTTGGTGATGGCCAGTGGATCAGCGTCAGATCAACATAATCAGTACGCAGTTTTTTCAGGCTCTCTTTCAGGCTAGGGATCAGCTTGTCTTTGCTCAGATTCTCAATCCAGATCTTGGTCGTAATGTACAACTCATTGCGCGGAACGCCGCTCTCTGCAATTGCCTGGCCAACTGCGGCTTCATTATCATAGACTTGTGCAGTATCGACAGCACGGTAACCGAGTGCCAGAGCCGTTTTTACGGATGCAATAACAACATCGTCCTTAAGACGGAAGGTACCTAAACCGAATGCCGGGATAGTCATAATAATTCCTCTTTGATACATCATGTTCGTTAACTGAGAGGATTATGACGTTTTGCGTTTTGTTGAAAAAGAGCGAAAAATGCAGAGGATTTTTGCGTTTTTAGCAACAATTAGATTTAAGGCAAAGAAAAAGCCCTGAGTGTTAACTCAGGGCTCTTAATAAGTGGCGGAACGGACGGGACTCGAACCCGCGACCCCCTGCGTGACAGGCAGGTATTCTAACCAACTGAACTACCGCTCCACCGAATTTTTCTACAACCACTGATTTTTACATCAGTTTACTGCTTAATTTGATGCCTGGCAGTTCCCTACTCTCGCATGGGGAGACCCCACACTACCATCGGCGCTACGGCGTTTCACTTCTGAGTTCGGCATGGGGTCAGGTGGGACCACCGCGCTA
>ERZ506941.95-NODE-95-length-82124-cov-9.78622_pt1 | contig 82124 bp, 75 predicted proteins | sample MGYA00512901_ERZ506941 | MGnify/ENA metagenome assembly ERZ506941 | reverse complement strand
CCCCCAACAGACCATGAATGTTGCACATTAAAACATAACAGCCCGAAACTTTGGACAAAAAAGTGGTCGAACCGCTGAGTTAGTTTCTATTTTGTTACACGTGACGCTGCGCGTTTATGGCGAACAATTTCCACCACGCCCGGCAGGATCGATACCACAATTATCCCGACGATCAGCAACTTAAGGTTGTTCTGAATCATCGGAATGGTGCCGAAGAAGTAACCGGCATAGGTAAAGAGCAGAACCCACAACAGCGCCCCTATCACGTTATACGCCGCAAAATGACGATACGACATATGTCCCATTCCCGCCACAAACGGTGCAAATGTTCTGACAATCGGCACAAAGCGGGCGAGAATGATGGTTTTTCCACCGTGTTTTTCGTAAAACTGGTGTGTTTTGTCCAGATAGCTACGGCGGAAAATCTTCGAGTCCGGGTTACTGAATAACTTCTCGCCGAACAGGCGACCAATAGTGTAGTTCACCGCATCCCCGACAATCGCGGCAATCAGCATCAACACCACCATCAGGTGCACATTGAGATCGTTGGTGCCCAGCGACGCCAGCGCTCCCGCCACAAACAGCAGGGAGTCCCCTGGCAGGAACGGCGTGACCACCAGTCCGGTTTCACAGAACAAAATCAGGAACAAAATTGCGTAAACCCAGACGCCGTACTCTGCGACCAGTTCCGCCAGGTGCACATCAATGTGCAGGATAAAATCGATGAGAAAGTAAATCAGGTCCATAGTTGTGCCTTTATACGACTCGAATTAGTCCGCCAGAAAGAGCGGGCCCATAGGCGGTTTAGGAAGGTCAAACCGGTCAGGGTAGTCCACCGCAACCAGATACAGTCCTTCGGCCTTCGCCGTTGCCGCTGCGAGCGTTCTGTCCTTTGCCGCTAACAACTCTGCTATCCAGCTCTCCGGCTGGTTGTGGGCGCCTACTTCCATCAGGCTGCCAACAATGTTCCTGACCATATGATGTACAAAGGCATTCGCTTTGATATCGACCACCACATACGCCCCATGGCGCGACACATTAATATGCATCACGTTGCGCCACGGCGTGCGCGACTGGCACTGGACGGCGCGAAACGACGTAAAGTCATTTTCGCCAATCAGACACTGCGCCGCACGATGCATGCGTTCGGCGTCCAGCGGCTCGTAATAATGCGTCACCCCTTTGCCTAACACCGCCGGACGTAACCGGTGATTGTAGATGATGTAACGATATCGGCGAGCCGTGGCGCTGAATCGCGCGTGAAAATCTTCCGGTACAGCTTTCACCCATCGCACCGCAATGTCACCAGGCAAATTCGCATTTACACCCAATGTCCAGGCCGCATCTTTACGCAGCGCGGTGGTTTCAAAATGCACAACCTGTCCGGTGCCGTGCACACCGGCATCGGTGCGCCCGGCGCAAAAGACGTTAATCGGCTCATTGGCGACCTGCGAAAGCGCCTTTTCCAGCTTTTCCTGCACACTGCGGACTTCATTCTGACGCTGCCAACCATAATATTTGCTGCCGTCATACTCGATGCCCAGCGCAATTTTATACACCGGCGGTTGTAGCTGGTCAGACATCAGTACAGGTACTCCTGCACCAGTTTTTCCGCAATTTTCACCGCCATCAGCGCGCCGCCAAAGCGGACGTTATCCGCCACGGACCAGAACTGAACCTGTTCCGGCATGCCGTAATCGTTACGCACGCAGCCCACAGACAGATGCGCGCTGCCTGAAGCGTCGCCCACCTGGGTCGGAAATTCACTCTCTTCTGACAGTACAATGTCTTCGCCGCGGGAAAAGGCATCACGAGCCTCTTCGGCAGCCAGTGGACGCAGCGCTTCAAATGCCACCATCTGCGCGTGACCGTAAAACACCGGTGACTGTACGCAGTTTGCCGAGATCAACAACCCATCATCCTGCATGATTTTGCGTACTTCATCGACGATCCGCCGCTCTTCACGCACGCTGCCTTCGCGATCCGGCAACAACGGCAACATGTTGAACGCCAGTTGGCGACCAAAGAAATCATCTTCATCGATGGGGATCCCGTTCAGCAGTTTCGCGCTTTGTCCGGCCAGTGCATCGACCGCTTTTTTACCCTGCGCAGATGCCGAAAGCAGACTGGTTACGGTGATGCGAGAAAGCCCACCCTGATCGATAAGCGGTTTCAGCGCGGCCAGCAGTTGGCTGGTCAGGCTGTTCGGCACGGCGATCACATTGCGATTGCGATAGTCCGCCAGCACGAACGGGTTCACTTCCGGCACCACCAGCGGAACGTCGGGTTCAAGCGCGAACAGACCGCTGGAATCAATGACCAGACAGCCCGCGTTTGTCGCCTCTTCAACCCAGGCCGCCGTGGCCTCAACGCCAGCAACGAAAAAGGCCAGTTGCGCCTGCGTCCAGTCAAATTCGGCCGCATCCTGCACAATCACTGACTTACCACCAAAGCGCAGATGTTCGCCTGCGCTTTCATTACGTGCCAGCGCAAAAATTTCCCCTACCGGGAACTGACGTTCAGCCAGGGTTTCAAGCAACGCTTCGCCAACGGCGCCCGTCGCGCCGAGGACGGCAATATTCCAGCCTTCAGACATGGTGGTTTACTCCAGAAAAGCATAAGCCTCCCTGCCGATTATGCGTCAGGGGGCATTAAGAAGACATTAACGTGTCGGGTGATGAACTGCGTTAAAACCCAGTTTACACAGTAACGCCGCCGCATCTGCGTCGGCGCACATCACATACAGTGAGGACCATTCACGACGCTCGAGGTAATTTTTGCGCAGTTTATCAAATTCACCCGGTATTCCGGCAACGTTGCGCAGCGGCGCATCGTCGCGGCGCACATCATACACCAAATGCACCAGTCTTTTCAGCGTTGGCTGATCCAACGGACCATGCAGCGTAATACGGCCAAATTCCGGGGCCGGCAGCAAGGTATCCAGCGCGACACGCTGCTCATGACCGATAAATGCGCTATATGCTTCAAAGACCTGCGTGGTGCCGCGCGCTTTGCCTTCCAGCGTGTAGCCCGCAATGTGCGCGGTGCCGATATCGATCGTGTTCAACAGGTCGACATTCAGATCCGGCTCGCCTTCCCAGACATCCAGAACCACACTCAGATCCTGTCCGGCGTTAAGACGCGCCAGCAACGCGGCGTTATCCACCACGGCGCCACGACAGGCATTAATCAGAATAGAGCCCGGTTTCAGACGAGAAATCAGCGCATCATCGGCCAGATGCAGCGTTTTGTAAGGCCCTTCTTTAAACAGCGGCGTGTGGAATGTCAGGACATCCGCTTCCTGAACCAGTTCATCAAGCGAGCGGAAGTCGCACTCGTCCCCGCGATCCGCACGGGGTGGATCGCATAACAGCGTGCGGATCCCCAGTGCTTCCAGTCGCGCCTGCAGGCGTCCACCGACGTTACCTACACCGACAATCCCGACTGTACGATCGCGCAGCGCGAATCCGTCACGTTCTGCCAGCATCAGTAGCGCGGAGAACACATATTCCACCACCGCAATGGCGTTACAGCCTGGTGCCGCTGAAAATCCGATGCCCGCCTGCCTGAGCCAGTCCTCATCCACATGGTCGGTACCCGCAGTTGCGGTACCCACAAACTTGATGGCTTTCCCTTCCAGCAGCGACGCGTTCACTTTGGTGACCGAACGCACCATTAACGCATCGGCATCATCCAGCTCAGCGACAGGGATGGGACGTCCGGGAACCGCTTTGACCTCACCCAGACGACTAAACAATTCGCGGGCATAAGGCATATTTTCATCAACGAGAATTTTCACGTCTGTCGTACCTGTTTGAGAACGAGAGTTAACCGGGCAAGTGTGCCATAATCTGGCCGCCAGGCATACTTTGCTAAGATTGATGGTTTAAGGATAAGTGATGATGCAACCCATTTCCGGTACTCCCGCACGCCCTCCCGGTGAAGGGCAACCTGCGGTTTCCACGGCGGGCGAACAACCGCTCTCCACGCAACAGCGGACCGTACTGGAACGCCTGATAACGCGCCTGATTTCACTGACGCAACAGCAAAGTGCGGAAGTGTGGGCAGGTATGAAGCACGATCTCGGCGTAAAAAGCGATACTCCACTGATGTCGCGCCATTTCGCTGCGGCGGAACAAAATCTCAACCAGCGCCTCGGTGTGGCCCAACAAAATCATGCCAACCGCCAGGTGCTTTCACAGTTGACAGAATTACTGACTCAGGGAAATAACCGCCAGGCGGTCAGCGATTTTATTCGTCAGCAGTACGGACAAACGGCGCTCAGCCAACTCAAACCGGAACAGCTTAAGAACGTGCTAACGCTTTTACAGCAGGGACAGTTGTCGATCCCGCAGCCGCAGCAGCGCCCGGCGACCGATCGCCCGCTACTGCCAGCCGAACACAATACGTTAAATCAACTGGTTACCAAACTGGCCGCCGCAACGGGGGAATCCAGCAAGCTGATCTGGCAATCAATGCTGGAACTTTCTGGCGTGAAAAGCGGTGAGCTGATCCCGGCAAAACAGTTCACCCATCTGGCGACCTGGCTGCAGGCGCGTCAAACCCTGAGTCTGCAACACGCCCCTACCCTGCAATCGCTACAGGCGGCGCTCAAGCAACCGCTGGAAGCCGATGAACTGCTCAACCTGAAAGATTACGCCCAGCAGACCTGGCAAATTCAACCGCAGACGGTGCTGACCACCGCGCAAGTGCAGGATCTCCTGAATCAGATCTTCCTGCGCCGCGTCGAGCGCGATCGGGAATTAAACGATCCCCGCCACATTCAACCGATTTATAGTCCGTTTACACCGGTTATCGATACGCTGCGCTCGTTCACCGCGCGTCCCGGACTGCTGTTTATCGCCCTGCTGGTCGCGTTATTGATTTTCTGGCTGGTCATCTAGCGCCGGCGAAACGACAGTAGCGTCACCACAATCCCCAGCACCGCTGAAATCGCACCGGCAAGAAACACGGATGGATAGCCACAGGACGTGGCAAGCAACCCCGCCAGCGGACCAGTGACCGCGTAAGAGATATCCTGAAATGCGGCATACCCCCCCAGCGCGGTCCCGCGGACCTGTGACGGTACGCGTTTCACCACTTCAACGCCGAGCGCCGGGAAGATCAGCGAACAGCCGGCTCCGGTTAATGCCGCACCGAGCAGCGCAAACCAGGCCGTCGGCGCCAGCCAGAGCAAGACCAGCCCAACGGTCTCGATCAGCAGAGAAGCAATAGCCACCCTGACCCCGCCAAAGCGATCCGGCATCCAGCCAAACAGCACGCGCATGATCACAAAGGCTCCGCCAAACGCAGTCAGCGTAAAGCCCGCCATCGCCCAGCCGTGGCTGGCGAAATAGAGAGAGATAAAGGTGCCGATCACGGCAAATCCCACGCCTTGCAGCGCGAGGCCCAGACCCGGTTTCCAGATAAGCCCCACAACGCTCCACAGTGAGGGACGCTCGCCCGCATGTGCCGGTACTTTACGCACCGTTCCGTTAAATGCCCATGCCAGCAGCGGTAACACCATTGTCGTGCCCGCAAGACCCGCAAACCCAAAATGGCTGTGGATCAGCAGACCCAGCGGCGCCCCTGCCGCCAGCGCACCGTAAATTGCCATCCCGTTCCACGACATCACTTTACCGGAACGTGCCGGCCCCACCAGACCCAGCCCCCAGGTCAGGGTTCCGGTCAGTAACTGGCTTTCCCCAAAGCCGAGGATCAGCCGTCCGACGATTAATAACGCGAATTTGAACGGTACAGAAACGGGTAAGAGTGCTGCCAGTAGCCACGCGCCGCCCGCCAGCGCGCAGGCAAACATGCCCTGCAGCGCAGAACGCCTGGCGCCGTACTGATCGGCGAGTCGCCCGGCATAGCCGCGCGTTAAGACGGTTGCGAGAAACTGAATCCCCACGGCGATACCGACCATCGTATTGCCATAGCCCAGTTCATGATGAACAAAAAGTGGAATGACGGGTAGCGGCAGGCCGACCGTCATGTAGGTCAAAAAGACCGCAAACGCGATACGAAAAAGCGATGTGTTCGCTGCAGATGTTTTTTCTTTATGGGTTACTGCTGTCATGCGTTACTCCAGAATGCAGAGTAAGGCGAGGAAACGCCACGCCCCCTCCACCTGACCGTCAGGATTAAGGTGCGTTGGATAACGTCAAACGCTTACGCATTATCCGGAAGATAATGATGGGCCTGAAGTCTGCCTGCGAGTGACTCACGTTGTCAACAGTAACCCTGCGTTACGTAATGATGGTTTGTTGCTAAAGCATGAAGGAATACGGCACTTGCCCTGTTTGTACCTGATACTCTTTTTATATGGACTCGGTATCTTGAGTCGAAGGTAAACAGCGTGGACGCTGCCGAAAATCCAGGTACGCTAATACATTCCTGTATCGTAAACCATGGCGAAAAAATCATTTCCTTCCTTTCGCCAATGACATAAAAATGGCTTTCCCCATGTCACCCAGGCGTTATTGATGGCATATTTAGTTGACAAGAGAAAATGATATTTATTCTGCATTGTAGAATCATATTAAAAAAGCAAATGAATGATTCAAGCTGTTTTATTATTCACTGCAATTAATAAATAGACAAAAATAGCATGAACAGTCTTAACGGTTACACATCCAAACATAATTTTGTTAATGCTGCATTTATTTTTCTATGCACATCACTTACAGGGGTTATGATGAGTTGGGCTAAAACAGCCGCAATGAGTCGTTCAGAGTGGTACTCAGATTTCAGACAACGCGACATGTGGGCAGGCCCTGGTTACCGGGCGGCAAAACCGGCCTATATCATCTACAGGAAATAGCGATGAGAGCCTTCTCTTTTTTAGCACTTGTCCTGCTGCTTTGCAGTTGCTCCACGCCCCGGCACGACAGCACAGAAGACGTTAAACAATTCTATCTCGCGTGGATGGCGGCATTTATCGATGCACCAGATAAGCCTCACGATACCCGCGGGGTAATGCAACGTTATGTTACTAAAGAGGTTATCGATCGCCTGACGTTGATCGATAGCTATTATGAGCAAGACATCGTCGACTCAGACTACTTTATGTATGTGCAGGATTATGCCCCTCAGTGGATCCCACTGTTACAGGTTGGACAAGCACGTCCCTTCCTCGGCGGCGAAAAAGTGGATGTCAAACTGGGTGGACCCGCCAACATAGCGCCCGTTCAACTGGAGGTCTATACGCGTTGGGAAGAAAAACACTGGAAAATCTATCGTGTCAGGGATGTCGGAAACCAGTTTGAACATCCCATTTACAGCGCCGGTGCCATTGCCCGTGCCAGGGCGTGGTCAGCAGAAATTGCGCCGGAATACGAACCGCTTAAAAAGTAAAAAGGGAGCCTTATGGCTCCCTTTTCCGTCAATAATTGTCTTACGCTTTCAGCTTACGCATCACCAGCGTGGCGTTAGTACCGCCGAAACCGAAGCTGTTAGACATAACGGTGTTCAGTTCGCAATCGACAGTTTCGGTCACGATGTTCAGGCCTGCAGCCTGCTCGTCCATCTCTTCGATATTGATGCTCGGTGCAATAAAACCATGCTCCAGCATCAACAGAGAGTAAATTGCTTCCTGTACGCCCGCGGCGCCAAGAGAGTGACCTGTCATCGCTTTGGTCGCAGAGAGCGCAGGACTCTTATCGCCAAACACTTCGCGAATCGCGCCCAGCTCTTTCACGTCGCCCACCGGCGTTGAAGTACCGTGGGAGTTCAGATAGTCGATCGGCGTATCTACACCGTGCATCGCCATCTGCATGCAGCGCACTGCGCCTTCGCCGGACGGAGCCACCATATCCGCGCCATCAGATGTCGCGCCGTAGCCCACGATTTCCGCGTAGATATGCGCGCCACGCGCCAGGGCGTGTTCCAGTTCTTCAACCACCACCATACCGCCACCACCCGCGATAACAAAACCATCACGGTGCGCGTCATAGGTACGGGAAGCTTTAGCAGGCTGATCGTTATATTTGGTGGACAGTGCGCCCATCGCGTCGAACTCACAGGCCATTTCCCAGCCCAGCTCTTCGCCGCCGCCCGCAAATACGATGTCCTGTTTACCCAGTTGAATTTGTTCAACCGCATTGCCGATGCAGTGAGAAGACGTCGCGCAGGCCGAGCTAATCGAATAGTTTACGCCATGGATTTTAAACGGTGTAGCGAGGCAGGCCGAAACGGCAGAGCCCATCGCTTTGGTGACCACATACGGGCCAACTGCTTTCAGACCACGCGGGCTGCGCATGGCATCAGCACCGAAAACCTGCGCTTTAGACGATCCACCGGAACCTGCAATCAGGCCAACGCGCGGGTTATTCTGATAAACCTCTTCGCTCAGACCAGCGTCTGCGATAGCTTCACGCATGGAGAGATAGGCATAAATAGAGGCATCGTTCATGAAACGCACCACTTTACGGTCGATCAAACCAGTGGTGTCCAGTTTGACGTTACCCCATACGTGGCTGCGCATTCCCGCATCTTTAAACTCTTCAGAAAAAGTGATCCCTGAACGTCCTTCACGCAGAGATGCCAGGACTTCCTGCTGGTTATTACCGATGCTGGAAACAATGCCCAAGCCAGTAATCACTGCACGTTTCATTCAATACCTCTGTCAGTCGCACTATAGTAAGTTTCGATTGGCACAATAGCGTACACTTGTACGCCGAACAAGTCCGATCAGCCAATTTATACTGAAATTTGCGCCGCCTGGCACACATCGCTAATATCGTGACACTGCCTGTCAGACGAGTAACTTACGTGAAACAATACGCTATACAACCCGCCAACCTCGAATTCAACGCTGAGGGTACACCTGTTTCCCGAGATTTTGACGACGTCTACTTTTCCAACGACAACGGTCTGGAAGAGACGCGCTATGTCTTCCTCGGAGGCAACCGGATCGCTGAACGCTTTGTGGAACATCCTCGCCCGTTGTTTGTGGTGGCTGAGAGCGGCTTCGGCACGGGTCTGAACTTTCTCACGCTCTGGCAGGCGTTCGCCGCATTTCGCGCCACTCAGCCCGATGCTACGCTACAAAGATTACATTTCATCAGTTTTGAAAAATTTCCGTTGAGTCGTGACGATCTCACAGCGGCGCATCAGCACTGGCCGGAGTTGGGCGAATTTGCCGGGCCACTTCAGGCCCAGTGGCCGTTGCCGCTGGCGGGTTGCCACCGCCTGCTGCTGGAAGAAGGACGCGTCACGCTCGACCTCTGGTTTGGCGATATTAATGAACTCACCGATCAACTCGACGACAGCCTGAATCAAAAAGTTGACGCCTGGTTTCTCGACGGCTTCGCCCCGGCCAACAATCCGGACATGTGGACGCAAAATCTGTTTAACGCCATGGCGCGTCTGGCTCGTCCTGGCGGTACGCTGGCAACCTTTACATCTGCGGGATTTGTTCGTCGTGGTTTGCAGGATGCCGGCTTTACTATGCAGAAATGCAAAGGTTTTGGCCGCAAGCGCGAAATGCTGCGCGGAACCATGGAACAGACGCAGAAAATCCCGTCCTCAACGCCGTGGTTTGCTCGTCAGGGAAGCGAAAAACGTGACGTCGCAATCATTGGCGGCGGGATCGCCAGTGCACTGCTTTCGCTTTCGTTGTTACGCCGAGGCTGGCAAGTGACACTCTATTGTGCCGATGACGCCCCCGCCCTGGGCGCATCCGGCAACCGTCAGGGAGCACTTTATCCCCTGCTCAGCAAGCACGACACGGCGCTCACCCTTTTCTTCCCGGCGGCATTTACCTTTGCCCGTCGCTTGTATGACGCCCTGCCCGTAGAATTTGATCATGACTGGTGTGGCGTCACGCAGTTTGGCTATGACGACAAGAGCCAGCACAAGATCCAACAAATGCTGTCGCTGGCATTGCCGTCTGCGCTGGCAAGCGCGGTGGATATCACCCAGGCACAAAAACTTACCGGGGTAGACACTGGGTGCGGTGGCATAACCTATCCGCAAGGCGGTTGGCTGTGCCCGGCGCAACTGACCGCTGCCGCGCTGAAACTCGCGGAAAAGCAAGGGCTACGCTGCCATTACCAACACCCTCTGGCAGCTCTTCACCGTTCAGCTTCCGGCTGGGATCTGCACTTTACGCACGGCAGTCACGCAGAACATGCCGCGGTAGTGCTGGCCAATGGTCATCAGATTAACCATTTTGCCCAAACGCAGCCGTTACCCGTCTACGCTGTCGCCGGCCAGGTCAGTCATATTCCGACGACGCCAGCGCTTTCCGGGATCCGTCAGGTACTGTGCTATGACGGTTATCTGACGCCGCAAAATCCGACGAATCAACAACACTGTATCGGCGCCAGCTACCATCGCGGCAGCGAAGAGACGCAGTATCGGGAAGACGATCAGCAGCAAAATAGGCAGCGCCTGATTGACTGCTTCCCGGCAGTAGACTGGGCCAAAGAAGTCGATGTGAGCGGCAAAGATGCTCGCTGCGGCGTGCGTTGTGCCACCCGCGATCATTTACCGATGGTGGGAAGCGTTCCGGACTACGCGTCGACGCTTTCATGCTATGCAACACTCAATGAACAGACTAAAGATGCCGTTTTAGCCCCATATTATCCGGACCTGTATATGATTGGTGCCTTGGGTGCTCGCGGACTTTGTTCTGGGCCACTTGCAGCTGAAATTCTGGCTTCCCAAATGAGCAGTGAACCTCTTCCCCTCGACAAATTGACACTGGCTGCACTGAACCCGAATCGACTGTGGATCCGTAAACTCCTGAAAGGTCGGCCTGTTGAGTAGCCCATCAAATCAGTTCCGGCATGATGAGCTAAACCCAACGAGAACAGACCATATCGCGTAGAAGGTATCAATACGCCTCGTCTTAAAGCAGTCAACGCAGGCGTATCATGTAGCTTTACGCGGTAAACGGCTCAAGCATTACGCTGACTCGTGCGGTTATTCATCATCATTAAACTTGACCTGTATGGCTATAGACTGATCAGGACGACCAGCGTTCTCAGTAAGAGGCCTCAGATTATCATCAAGAATAGCGATATAAGGCTTCTCCGCAGTCAATGCAGCGAACTGAGTCAAATCGAGATCAATGCGGTTAGCAACCCCTTTTGAACACTCCGGATCAACATTACCCATAATGGCATAAAACAGATTCGTTTTTCCTTTTGCAGGCGGGGCATCTTTAATCATCCGGGAAAGGGAGATTCCCCCCTGTTTTTTATCACAAACCGCCAGTTTTCCAATGACTTCCGGGTAGATGGTAACCCCCACCGAAGGGAGATTTGTATAGGTAAAACGGGTCAAAAACAAACCATCGCCTTCCAGAAAGCGGTTAGCAAGTATTGAAGGCTGAATAAGTGAATGATGTCCGGCAGACATGATATTAACAGGCGGAAAACTATGTGTTTTTTCAGATTTTAACAGCGTCTCTGTCCAGACCATTAGATTTTTATCCTTCAACGCATTACGTAAATCATTCGCTCGTGAGGAAGAATAAGCATTATCTTCATTCAGATTGACCTTAACTGCCATGGGTGTTTTAGAAATAAGACCTGATGTCGAATGAACGGAAGCCAGAGAACCATTGTAATAGCAATACTGATTGCCAAAACTACGCAACTCAGGATTCAGTGTTGATAACTCACGACAAGTATCTATCCACAAAAACATTTGATTGTTGCTAATAAGATTCACAAGGAAAAAAGCGGGAAGATAGCTGTTATTCCCGACAGAGATGATATTATCGCTGCTAAAGACAACATCTTCTATTTTACCGGTTTTCGTGTAACGGATAAGAGAAGGGATCTTAAATGACTTATCGCCTACCTTAACTTGCTTTTTGTGGGAATCAATTTCAACGCTGCCATTAATATCAGGGTAACCCCAGAATGCCATATCAATAGTCGTTCGCCAGGAAAGCAGTTTTCTGTCCAGGAACATTTGCCCCGAGAAATTTTCCGCGAGCGTCGCCATATTGCCATTTAAATCACGGCCAAGCCCTACAGGGTGAGAACCATAGTTCAGATAATTGAGAATGGTCGGAGAAACATCAAGAGTTGTACCATGACGAGGATTTTGAGTTGGTTTGATACCCGCGCCAGTGATCATCAATAAATTATGGCGCTCCTTCTTCTTCAACGTCTCTAGTGTCTTTACCATTACTGGAGCGAGATGATCTGAACCAAAAACCAGTAACGTATCATTCAGAAGACCTTTCTTCTTCAAGGACTGATACACTTTACCAATAAGGAAATCGGTACAATGCGCCGCATTCAGCAGATGATCATTACCATCACCATACTTCATAGTCGCGCATTCATGTGCCAGATACCCTTCCGGCTGATGGGTTCCGATATTGATTGAAAAGAGTCCCCAGGGCGCCTGGGTCTGTCGCAAAGAAGCAACGCGCGTCAGTAATTGTTCGTAAAGGGTATCATCATACAGCCCCCAGTTGTTTATGTAATCTTTGGCCACATGTTGATCAATAAACTCTTTCCTACCTTTCACATCAGAAAAACCATGATCCTTATAAAACTGCCCTTTTCCTGCGAATTCAGTTTCGGCTCCGCCCATAAACTCCAGGTGATAGCCTTTCGATTTTAAAATATCCCCTAAACATACGGCATTGGGCATAAAATTATTCATCTGGAAATTATCATTGGTGAACACAGATAATAACGGCAAACCACATTGACTGGAAACCATTCCAGCCATTGTCCAGCTGCTACCAATAGTTTGACCAATGTTCGTAAATGTAACACTATCCTTTTCAATTTTATGCAACTCAGGAAGCAACCCAGGGAAAAGACTTTCATCCATATAATTCCCTTCCAGACTCTCCAGATAAAAATAAATGATATTCTTTGGTTTGGGAGTTGATGCTATGACTTGCGGCTTTATAAAATAATCAGAAAAATCACCTGAGGATTGCGATGTCAACGAATACGAAATTAAATTTGAGGTCGCAGGAGTACAAAAGAATGCGCATAACACCATTATCACGCCTTCAACCACCGGCACAATTTTGAATTTGGTATTTTTGCTTTTTAAAAAAGACCTCAAATAGATAATAATAAGAAGTGCAAAAATAGCTTGCGACAATAAGAAGTAAAATATTAAAAAGTAAAAATCACTAAAATCTCCCCCTTCGACTCCGAATCGAAGATGGTAGAAAACAGAATCATCAAAACCTATACCCGTAAACCAATTAGCGACTAAATAGCACCCTGTCAATAAACTAAAAATTATTGTAATAAGGATAAAACAGGTAGCAATGATCGAGCCGGCGATACCTCGACTGTGGCTTTTAAAGAAAAAAAAGAAAGCAGACAAATAAAGCAATGCTGCTAAAAAAGACCAACTCTCATTCCCCATTTCCATAATAAACCGCATCCTTTTAAATCTCAGGCATTAGAAATGCTGACGTCATAGAAAATTATTTATCAACTGTTTCCCATAAGTATATTATTCATAATGAATGTTTTTATAAACATAAAACAATAAAATACCCTACAAGCAAAATGCCGGTAGGGTATTAATGAATTTGTTGAGCCTACAGTCATTGACATAGTATGACAATGACAAAACTCTTTACTCAATCAATAATCATACAACTAACTGGGACTCAACTTCTTTTACATGGTGACGAGCCAGGGCTAAGTTAGCTTTCGCCTTATCAAGAACAAAATAGATAAAAAGCCCTGGATTCTTATCAATAGGGCAAATAATATGATACTGTTTACCTAATGTAATCAGAATATCATCAATTTTATCGTTGAGCTTAAGGGTTTCCATCGTTTTCATTTTTGCACGCACTACTTCGGTGTTACCTGCAGAAGCCAGTTCCAGGTTAATGCCTGAGCCAGCCTGACCTAGCATCATACCGCTATTAGAGTCAACAACAGAAGCGACGATCGCACCAGAAACCTGCATCAGCGAATTTAATGATTCAGAAATATTACTCATGATAAGTCCTTTATAAAAAAATAGATTAATTCCAATAAAACTACTCGATCAACAACGCCAATAACTTCAGTACATCCTCCTTATTCCTGATATCAACAGCAATAACAGGAACATTTGAATCATTAATTAAATCTAATATTTCAATGACTCTATCGGAATAAGACTCACTATACTTACTAATTCCTACAATACATTTACTGGTCAACAACACATCACGAAACCTATTGATGAAAAAATTAATTTCATCTGTAAATGTCTTGCTGGTAATATCAAAAAGTATTACAGTGCCTCTTGATCCTTTACTCATAAACTCCCAGAGAAACTCGAACCTCATCTGACCAGGGACACCATAGAGTCTCACACGGGTATCATTGTTAAAGCTAAACTCACCATAATCAATGCCAACAGTGACTGTCTTCTTTGGAACCAGCTGACTATTCAAAGACTCTGTATCTAATGAGGAACGCATAACCTCCGTGCTCACAACAGATATTTCACTAACTGCATTTATGGCTGTCGTTTTACCAGCCCCTGTTGGACCCACGAACACTATTTTTAATTCATTCATATATAAAAACACCAGATAGCAAATTAGTGTGTTTTTGCAACATTCAGAGGCTCACCGTATGAAATACATTATAAGCATAAAAAAGGAAATAACCAGAAAAAATTGCCAGCATTATAATACACCATCGACACATGAATATAAACCGCCCTTCCAAAAGGTCATGTGCATAATATTCATCAGAGTAAAAAAACATGGCAAACAATAGAACTAAGATATGCTTATAATAATATAGTTCCATTTAAACGATGAGTAGATTGAATAGGTAAGATACAATTCAGGCAAGAGTTACTGATTTTCCCAAAAAAGAATTAAAAATTGTTCTGAAATCCATGCTTTACCCATTAATCACCTCTTAGCTGTTTAATTCCCTGAGCTGCATCATGATGAGAATTAAGGCTTCGCATACGTCGTGAATCAACAGTATTCTTATTCGACTCACCTCGTGTTCCTTTATGTTGGCTCGAAGCAGTATGGCTATCCTTATCTCCGTGCCCTAACACAGGTATAGGCAGCACGTTATTGATTGCCTGATTATCCATCTTCACATTTGCAATCCGTTGCACATAGCTGGAACTTCCTCCAGCATCGGCAATGAAACCCCGACTAAAGTTACCACTGTAGTAACAAGAGAACGCTTTCAGCCGGGCGGTTTCCGCATCAGATACTTTTAACGCGCGATCGTAACATTCCTGATAAATAGAAGCCGCAGCGCGGAGGTTTGAACACGGTTCAAATACAGTTTCATAATCAAGGGCATATCTGGACAAATTATACCGATTTATCTGCGCCAGCCCCATTGAAAAATTCCAACCAGCGTTAGCAAGATAGCGTGCAGTAACAATAGCCTCTTCCTTATTTACAGGCTGACGAGCCAGTCTTCCCCCTACCACGCCTATGGCATAAGGGTTAAAAGAAGACTCAACGCTGATAATTCGATGTATAGCCTCAGTGTACACTTCCGCACCACATTGTGCCGTAATAGCGGGCAAGTCAAACATTCACAAACCCTTTCAGAAAATAGAGAAAAATGTAGCGACGTTTATTTGCACTACGGGAATTTTGACTATTCATCCGGGTTTACATAGCGGGTCGTTTCTCTTGCCATCGCTCCGGCAATGACATCATAAAGCGCATCGTAATTAGTTGCTATAAAAGCGTGTCCAGGACCGACACAAGAGTTTTGCCAGTCTAAATCAGAATCATTACTTACTAAAGAAATATAATATATTTCAACATCTGTCGTCGTCGTTCCAGCAGGATATTTTTTTAGACCGTTTCTGATTACATCACAGAGATGATACTTATCCATTAGTGTCTTTCTAACTTGTCCTGAATTGTTATCATCCTCACCATCAGAGATGACGAAAATCATTTTAACGTCATTTTTTCCTTTGGTGATGAGTGGCACTGCTCGTAATAATCCACTAATACTATCCGTACCTCCACCTGGAGGTCCCATGATGTTAAAATCGTCTATTATGGAACGGTTATTTGTAAGCTCCACCAGGTAGAAATTAGGTTTTTCGATTGTCTTAATAAACTTAACAACATTGCCATGGTCACGGCTCCCCGAAATAGCGTAGGCGCAAAGAGAACTAAAAGGGATAGCATGAGCAGAAGAAGAAGAAGAATCCGAGGGAGCATTCAGATAATTAATAAAAGTCACAACATTATCATCGGTAAATAGATAATCATCTGCAACTGTACCTTCGTAATCCATTGTTTCAGTATTAGCGATAGAATAAAAATTACTTACTGATGCTGTTAGCAAATTAAACTTATTAAAATTATTGGTAAATTCCTCATAATTATCTGGGTTATGAATATCAGAATTAGGGTCTGCATCACAGGTTAACTTGCCACTATCTTTTCTACAATACCCCTCATCAATTAACCATGTCTCCGCAGAGGTTGTCGTATAACCATTTGCTTTCGCGATTAAATCCTTATAATAACTATTAAGATAGGCGTCTGTATTGTTTATAAAGGTATTACCTGTCGTGCGTCCCGGTGGTTGTTTGTTATACCAAAAACTCCAGTCCAACCCTGAATACTTATCCTTAAGTTTACCAATATAAGTACACCCAACCTCTTTACTTGTCGTACTTGCGTAATTCGTCTTGTCTAATACGGCAGGAATTCCCGTAGAGAACGGTACAATACCAATCGTACTACCATTGTCATTATCGAATATTCGGTTACCAAGATCGGTAAACACTTTTTTTAATAATTCAATACGAGTGTAGCCTCTCTCTGCTGAACTACTATTCATAGAACCTGAAAAGTCGAGTACAAACGTATAATCTGCAGGGACGGAAAGATCTTCAAGTGATTTGCGGATATGACCCGACGACCGCCCGCCATGCAAAGTTATGTTCGAATGAAAACCACTATAACCCTCTTTGTATAAAGAAAGTAACGGATGGGTGATGACATCAGAATCTAAGGAAAAATCTGTCGACACCACCTTACCATTTTTATCTTTTTCTTTATCAACATTTATATAGACTTTGTTTTTGTCTATTTCCTCACCAGGGAGATAATAAGATAAATACATTACTGTTTTTTCAGTATCTGCATTTTTATCGTCACTGTCATATGACATCGCAATTGAATAGACGCCCTGATTAATAGCATCTGATAAACGAGACCGCTCAGTGATAAATCGAGCCCCATCAATTGCTAATGAAAAGAAACCGATAAGCGTAGGCAACATAAGCGCATAACTTATTGTTACAGCGCCTTCCCTGCAAATAATGAATAACAAAAATCGTTTGATTAAATATTTCATTTATATCTACCTGAGTTACCAGCAGAAATGATAGCTTTGTTTACCGCGGCAGCGCGACATTTCGAATATAAAGACTACCGAGGTCCTTATTAAAGATGCCCAAAGCTCGATTAAAATAACTTTCTGCTCCGGGAACACACAAAATCACTTCATAAACCGGAAACCAATCTTGATCAGCGTCAGGAGATCTATCCGGGCGATGACCCCAGACCGAAAGCTTCGCAAGATCCTCACGACGGGAATACTTACGTCTAACATCACAACCCTCAATGAACATGGTATTAAAAGAGGTTGATGTATATCTTGAAAGTGGCCCGTCTGGTTTAACGGGATGCGAGCTTGGGCAATTATTTAGGGGACTACTTTGAATACTACATTGTTGGGCTGTAGGCTGTAGAATTTGTATACCGAGCTGATAGGGCTCGACGGAACCATCATTTTGGCGCAACATCTCGTCCAGCGTTGCTTTTAAGGTATCCAGATCGCTTTTGCTAATATCGGAAGCGTTACCGCCACCAAACAGACCGTTTCGCTCACGAAAAATCATTGTTAATGAATAATTAACGCGCTCCATATGGCTTTTTTTAATAAGTGAAAAACTCATATCAATCAGGAATCCGCACATCAAAGCGAAAATCAGTAAATAAAAAGCAAACTCGATGCTTGAGGTTCCTTTCTCAGAATATAATCTTTTCCATAAACCGTAACGTTTCATCGCAACATCCTGTATATAGAGGATTCACTTACCAAGAGTGACTATGTCTAATTTATAGGTAAAACTGTTTTTATTTATTGTTATCATGATACGTATGAAAACTTGCTCTAAGTATTTTCGCACCTTCTGCACCAGAAGAATTATTAATGCAAGCGTTTATCATTTGCTAAATAGTTCACTGATTCACAAAGCGCAAACATAGCTCCCGTTAATAACCATCCTTAAAGCTTCTGTCAATATTGGCCTCTTGTATATAGACAATTCGTCGAGTCATTTTTTCCTGCATAATATCAACAGGGAACACAAAAAATAGCGGTTCATAGGGAACTTCAATTTTATATATGGAAATTGGATTTTTCGTGTTACTCAGTTCACTACAATTAATAAATGGTTCCTTTTCATTGTGGTCATAACCACATGAAGCTATTTCAGTCTTTATTTCAACCTCTTTACCTAAAGTCAATAAAGCCCACCCGTTGGCACTTTCAATGATTGCATTTTGAAAATACTCATGTACCAAATCCGGATTTGAGGGATCCTGTATATTTGCTGACGCATTCCCACTATTTGCCAGGAGAGCGTCCAGAGAAGCCATGATAAAAATTACACGGCACAACTCCATTATAAAAAGAATAGAAACAATGAATGGTACGATAACAAATGCAAATTCGATTGCTGCAGCACCATCTTCCTCTGCAAATAATCTTCTAAGTCTTGACATTTTAATAAACAAACCTCCACATGGTCATGATATAACCAATAGTAATCGCAACACCAAATGGGACAGAGGTTTCATTATGATGTAGTACACATCGAGTGAACAATAAGATTGAAAGCGCACAAAATACGCCGGGTAAACTGACAAAAACTGCAAAGTCAATAAATTGACTGGCTGGAATGCTAAAAGATAAAGATGCGATTAGTTTTATATCCCCGGCACCTATTACCCCTAAAAGATTTATGAAAAAACCAACAATCATAATAGAGAGAGGAATTTTTATATTAATATCTTGTACGACGAATGAGAGAAGAAGCGAGAGAAGCAAAATAGTAAAAACCACTTTATTTCTAATTTTCCTCTCAAAAATGTCCGTATAACAGCAATATATCAATTGAATGGCAATTAATACTATCAAACCTCTCTGCAATAAGATCATTAGTTCATACCATGACAATTTGTTTTCAGACAAGATAAAAAAGAGAAATCACCTTTTACCCTTTTTCTTCTTAGCACTCTTCATTTTGTGATACACAGGAATAACCACATCCTGATGTTTAATAGCTACTTCTGCTGAAGAAATTTGCTGGTGACAAACTGTAATGCTTTCATTCTTAATGAGTCGAATGTCGTGTTTTTCGAAAAGAGACCATATCATACTGAAATAGTTACTAATTGTGTCACGGATCAGCGTGTCACGATCGCAAAGAATCGGTTCAATTGCAATAACACCACAGGTAATATCAGCACGAGTAAGATGAATAGCCTTCTTTAGGCAATAATCTATTCTCTCGACAGGTTCATCAGACATTTTATCTAAAAGGTCTTTTCTGATCTGTGATACCATCTCATGAAGCTGTGAAATTCGATTTACCGTAATATTCTCACGCGATTCAATGACAGGCTTCGCTGAAATAAAACCGCTGATAAAATCAGAAGCGCACAAGCCTACTGCGGCTTCAAAGCTAAACGAACTATTCATTACATTACCTCACCGTGTTTATAAATGTTTATTACAAATCTCAATTATATTTTCCGAAAGCTGCCTTACACGCCAGAAAATTTGACCTATTGACTCATCTTTTGATGTTATTGCCATCAAACATAACATCTTCTGTGCGGCCGGGATGCGATTAAAAAGAATCATGTTTTGGTCGCTCTCCATAAAAACGGCATTTTGCTCACCGCCCCCCACTTCAGTTAACATCGCAGAGCTGATCCCCAGCAGGGAACTGGTTAATGCTGATACTTTTCGAATATGGAGTTCATAGCCTGGCGTAAGAAGAGAGGCAATTTCAAAGCCATCTGCAGTAGATATGAGCAAATTTTTTAATACTGCATTCCCCTCAGAGAAGCGTTCAAGCTCGGCTTTTAATTCATTGATCAACAAATCAGATATAGTATTAACATCTGTATCGCTATGCTGTTCCATCGAATCGGATTGATCATGCGCTTCTAATTCTGGCTCGGAGGGGTCAGACTCAACGTCATTCATACCAAACGGTAACATAATTTTATCCATCGTCATTAACCATCGTAAATTTTTCAACACCAATTTGCTTTCCGATAAAGCAAATTACCTGGACTGTATGCAACAATAACTTTAAAAGATTATTGCACAGACAAATTAGAAAATTTTTCATTTAATCGCAGGCGAGTTAATGCAATATTTGCATCACGTGCAATACGAATAAAAATAAAATATTTTGCTGCTTCAGGAACTTGTTTTAAAAGAAATATATCATCACTATAGGTAATTAATATATCTTCCATAGTCTTTTGTTGCGCAGAGAGTTTACTGAATTTTATATTCGCCCTGATAATATCACTCATACCTGTACTCAAAAAACCAAACCTATCATTGATATTTTTGCTGTGTACGATTTCTTTAATTGTGTTATCTATTAAAGCAACGCCCAGAACTCCATCAATCCCAGATAAGGTATCAAGCAAATTATTAATTTTATGTTCCATACTCGCTCCATTCACTCTTTACCCCAATAATATTGACAGTAAAAGAGTGCACTATGACTATTAACTCTTAAATATCCAGGACAGACAATCTACAGCCTCGCAAGCATAAGCGAGAAGATTAAGTAAGCAATATACTAATAGTTAATATCAACTATCATTTTCTCTTTATATTGACCGTTAACTGATAAACGTGAAACATTTTTAGTTGTAATACATTTGTTAGTTACTATTTGCAGTTTCGAATTCCCATTGCCATTATTCATGATTTCTATTTTTTTAATATTCTGCCGTTTTTGTATATTTGCGAGGAGCGAATCATAAATACGTTTCATAGGCTGAGCGTTAAATATCTCTATTTCGACTATATTGTCATAACGTTTTGGCATCACACTATAATTAAGTGGGTAGGCAGAATAAAGAGCAATTCTATCTCCACCCGAAATACTGGCAGATGTCACATTGGCTATTAATTTAGCATGTGGTATTTCTCCAGCAAAAGGAAGGACAGCATCAGATATACTTTTATCAAATGTACAATTCTGGGATATTCCACTGTTCACCAGTTGAGAGGAATCATCAGATTTTATATTATTCTGCATATCCGATACAGGTATTGTCAGGGGCTTATTTTGATTAAGGCCAACGCTTGTGCTTGCAGTCACTGCAACATCGTTTTTTTGTCCTTCTATTTTAAAATGTTCTCGCGGTGATAATTTTGCCAAAGATGCAATTAGCGCATCAGGTTGTGATGTTGAGAGTTTATCATCAATAATAATTTTTTTCGCACTCTCGTAATCATCGGATTTTACCAGAGCATAGGCTAGGTTATACGCAGTTTGTGGTTTATATTCTTTCCTGGAATACAGAGGGAGAAGATAATTTCTTGCCGTAATATAATCTCCTTGCAGAATAGCCATCATGGCCAGATTATTGACGACGACCTCTTCATCATAAAAAAGCCCTCTTGCTTTTTCAAAAGATAACGTTGCCTTAAGATAGTCTCCTGTTTGAGCCAGTAAAATACCCTGTAAATTCCATAATTCCCCGTTTGAGTCATCATGTGCAAGCATTTCATTTAGAATGGCCTGGGCTTCATTTTCCTTTCCTAACTCAAGCAGATTCTGTGTCTTAAGCAGTAAATATTCTTTACTTCCTTTTTTTTCTACCAATGGTGCCAGATAAATATTTGATGAGCTATAGTCGCCAATTTTATTATATAGCTGTGATAGATAGTATCGTTCATCATCATTATCTTTAACACTGAGTTTATTTCTGTATATCTCAATAAGCCCTTGATAATCATTCAGTTGAGTTAGGATATATTCCTTTTGTTCTTCATCAGATGCATTCGTAGGTCCACCTGTACAGCCAGATAGCACAGCAAGCATTAATAGGGGTAATAATCTTTTTACCATGTCGAAGTCATCTTAATCAGGCCCGGACCGGCAACAATTGCGATCAGGGGAAAGAGAATAAAAGCAATCATTGGGAATGTCATCTTTGCAGAAAGTGCTGCAACTTTTTCTTCCATTGCAAGTAATTGCATCTGTCTAATTTCTTTAGATAAATCTATAAGTACAGCATATATCGACGAGCCAAATTTTGTGCTCTGCAATAATGCTGAACACATCATTCTTACTTCTTCATTAACCACTTCACCTGAAAGTTGTTCAAGTGCAGCGTTAATGCCACTAACATCAGCTCTCAAAACAGTGCGGATAAGCAACGAAGACAGATCTTTATTGTTCACTTCCATCTTATGAGAAATATAAGCAAGCGAAGCTTCGACTGTCATACCTGACTGGATGCATACGGCTAAAAGATCTATACAGTAAGGAATGTCATTAGATATTCTTCTAAATCGCCGCTGAGAAATAGCTGTTTGCACTCTCGAAGGTACGATAACAATCACTCCGAGTATAGCTAACAGTGCAATCATTAGCATCTGATTATCAAGCTTCATCCATCCCATATAATTCGCTATGAGCACTGGTGAAGCTATCACAACAAATAAAAACGCCTTAACTTTAACATTCTTATCTAACTCAGATGAAATTGAAACAAGTTTACTATTTTTCTTGAATGTTTTATCCAGTTGCGTCTCTATCAAATTTGTTCCATATGTTAATATATTCTTTTTATTACTATCTACTTTAGAAAAATTGATTAACTTCTTAACTTTATTAGCTCGCTGCTTGCGATAAATAAGGAGTAATATACTTCTCATTCCAGTCAGAAAAACAATAAAAGAAATAATATATATCATTTCACCCAACCTTATTCATCATAGACCAAACGATAAATAGCCCTATTAATATACTTGTTAATGCGTAATAAAGAATATATTTCCCTGCATCTGTTCCAATAAGAATTTCAAAGTTATCTGGTGCCACAAATTTCAAGAAAAAGAAAAAAAAGACAGGAATAATGACAAGTACTTTAACCGACATTCTTGCCTCAGCAGTCATTGCGATTTTTTTTCTGTCCAACGTCTTACTTGCTGAGATTAACATTGTCAGGCGAGACATCACTTCGCTAACTTGCCCTCCGCCTTTCATATTTATAAGTACCGTAATAACGAATGAAAAATATTCACTATAGGGAAATTTTTCGTAAGAATCCATAAATATGCGCTCAGGATCATCTCCGATATCCAGTCGCATGAGAATACGTTTGAACTCTCTTCCGAAATCGCTGTCTATCACCCGCGAGCATTCTTCAAAGCCCTGCAATACCGGGCGCCCTACTCGTACCGCGCTATTAATTATATTGAGTGCCTCGGAGAAATCCCTCTCAAACTCTCGCCGGTACTTTTTTACTTGTCGCATATACAAAATATAGATGGTAGCAAGTAACGTTATATTTGTTATTACGACATTGCTGAAATTCAGATATTCTATGTTTACATATAATGCTGCGGCACATGCCACCAGTATTATCGCTACATGCTTAAAAATGTGCTCGTTTTTTTTTCCAATTAGATTAGCATGAAGCTTTTCAATAAAAATAAAAACTCCTGCCATTGAATCTTTGAATGGTTGTTTTTTATTTGCTACTTCCTGGCTGGCAATGATGTTCGTTGAGAGTATTTTTCCTTTTATTTCTTTCGTTTTTTTTAACGATAAATATATTTGAAGAACACCACAAATAGAGATAACAATAAAAATCATTGCCATTATCATGAGACTTTATTCCCAAATAGTTGCCGTAACGGATCAAGATAACCATGAATTAAAGCTTGCCGATAAACTGCTGACCGCTGCAAAAGACCGTTACATGTAAACGTACCCGTGATCATACCATTATTATCTCTTTCAGGATTAGCAGCATAAGAAAAGATATCCTGTAGAATAATATTCTCACCTTCCATCCCCATGACTTCGGATATATTTATTACTTTTCTGGACCCATCGGGAAGACGTGAAGCTTGAACAATGATATTCACAGCAGTTGAAATATTTCTCCGTATTGCTACTAGGGGTAATGCTGAATTGGCCATCATTACCATGCTCTCAAGACGAGCTAATGCATCACGCGGGTTATTTGCATGCAGCGTTGACATAGAACCATCATGTCCGGTGTTCATTGCCTGCAGCATTTCGAAGGCTTCAGGTCCGCGGCATTCCCCAATAATAATACGATCCGGGCGCATACGAAGTGAGTTGATAACCAAATTTCGCATCGTGATTTGCCCTTGGTTTTCTGAACCTGCCAATCGCGTTTCTAGTCTTAATACATGTGCTTGTTGTAAACGAAGTTCCGCTGCATCTTCAAGTGTCAAGACACGTTCAGTTTCGTCAACATATTGGGACATCGCATTTAGTAGAGTTGTTTTACCCGAGCCTGTCCCCCCGGAGACAATGATATTGACTCTACAGCGACTTGCAATTACCAGGAAATTGGCCATCATTTCATTCATACTGCCATATTTGATTAGCTCTCCCAGAGTTATATTTCCCTTACCAAATTTACGAATGGACATTGAAGTGCCATCAATAGATATTGGAGAAATAACTACGTTGAGTCGGCTACCATCAGGCATACGCGCATCCACAAGCGGTTGCGCGTCATCAATTCGCCTTCCTACTTTACCCACCAGACGTCGGGCAATATCTGTTAACTGCTCATTATTGATGAACTGCTTATCAGAGAGTTCCAGGCGACCTTTACGTTCTACAAAGATACGATCCGGGCCGTTGACCAATATATCGCTAATTGACTCATCTTCCATTAACTCGCGCAATGGACCATAGCCAGTAATTTCATCAACAACTAACTCACACAGCTCCTGTCGCTCCGGTGCAGAGAGATAATTCTCTGTGCGATTGTTATTAATAACATTACGAATAACCGTATTAACTTCGTTAATGAGTTCCGCACGGTTTTCTTTGATATTTTCAATTTGTTCCAGATCTATGTTTTTAAGTACTTCTTGTCTGAAATAGATAAAGGAAATTGATTTATTCATATAAGGCCCATGATTAATATAGTGCCTTGACGAGGGATAGCCACGATGATAACCTGGTCATTAATTATTTTTCTTCTTATTAAATATTGAAAATAGTGATAGACCTTTCTTATTGCCATCAGGTTTCTCACCTTTCATATTTTTACCCAACATTTTGGCCGTAAAGAAATAAAGTTCTGATTTGTTATCAGTCTTTTTTACATCTTTAATGTAAGGGTGTACAATGTCAATTTTCTTACCCAGGTAATTTTCTATATCTTCCTTATTCAACTCATTCGGCCTTGAATGATGATTTTCATTCAGAATGATAATGTTTTTTGAATTTTTCTTCTGATTGTCTGACGTGGTGGTTGTTCTTTCTAATTCATCAATGATAAGACGGGCATTGCGTACTGATGAGAGTTCTCTGGTTACAACAATAAAGATAAAATCGGAACCAGGGACAATGTAGGCAAGTTTATCTCTCACCTGTGTTGTAACGTTATGGTCAAAAACAACAATATTATAATTTTTGTATTCGTCCGAATCAAACTGCCATTGCTCTTCATCAGTAGCAATCTTCATTCCGCGATTTGCGTCAATATAGGATATTACACCGTCATGTTGTAGAGCGGTATCTGATATGAGATCAAGATCGGGTGTGCCTGTATGCCCCTGAACAAGCAATACAGGTAAATGACTTAATCCACAAATTGATCTAAAAAACTGGTATGCGACAAAAGAAGTTCCACTTCCCCCTTTGCAGCCCAGGATACTGATGCGTTGTGTATAGCTCACACTTGTAACATCAGTTTCAAAATTCTTCAATGTTACACCGAGCAATGTAATTTGTGAATCAAGATGCAAATATACAGCCCCAATTCGCTTCATTTCATTGCTGAAGGTAATTGAATCAACATCACCTATAAATATTTTTTTCGTTGCAGCTGGAAAGAGATATTTTATCTTTTGCTGTATAGCGTCTACATCATTAAAATCTTCAATATCAACGATGAGATACTCTGACGATGTTAATTCTTTATCATCGATAATATCATTGAAAAATTTATTTACCTGGATAATGTCATGGCAGCCGTTCACGCGTATTTGGGTCATTACCCCAGCAGAAACATGACTACGTGATGAGATGACAGTAACAGTTCCAATAGTGGAATTGTTATTTTTATTTTCAATATTTCTTTTGTTAATTTTAGTAAGATCCAGCATTTCCCCTCCCGTTCCTTATCGGATAAATCCACCGCGTGAAATGAAACTTCTTGCGTCTTCTTCTAGTCTATTAGTATGTTCATCAGCAACGCCGACATTGAAGAAAAGTTTGTCTACTGAAGTTTTATGGTATTGGGGAGTGGGGATTTTATAGCTATTTTCTGCTGAAAATGGTTTTACTAATTTTACAGTTGCGAATACGACCAGCTCACTCTTCTCTCTTTCAGTCTGTGAGCTGCGGGCAAAAGCCCCAAGGATTGGGATATCGCCGGCATACGGCACTTTAGATAAAGACTCTCGGTCAGTTTCAGTCAGTAATCCACCGATGACAAAACTATCTCCATCGGCTAATTCTATTGTGGATTGTGTTCTTCTGGTGTTAATGGTCGGGATAGCATAGGAGTTGTAAGTGTAGCTCCCTGTAACATTACTTAATTCGTTAGATATGAAAAGACGGATTTTATCAGTGCGATTCACCTTTGCGCCAATATTAAGACGTATGCCGTATTCCTTATACTCCACAGATGCCGTACTGTTGCCACCACTGTCGACAACAATTGGAATCTCCCCTCCTACCAAAAAGCTGGCATACTCTCCTGAGAGAACGGTTAAATTCGGTTGTGCTAACACTTTCGCAATGCTGTCGTTTTTGACGGCGTTGATAACAGTACTAATGTTTCCTGCATCAAATCCGCCTTTAAAGCCTATTAAGCTGAAGACTCCCGCGCTGTTTGCTGTACTCCCACCGTTGATGATACTGTCAAGTGTTAAGCTGCTCCATTCAATGCCCAACGCATCGGTGAATTGCTTAGTCACTTCAACAACGGTTAACTTCACATTAACCTGTTGCGGCGATGATAGTACAGTCATGCGATCGATGATGTTGTCCCATCTTTTTTTACTTAAATGGTCAATTTTGGTGCCGCCCGTGCCGCCGCCTTGCGAGCTTTCACTCCAGGTGACGTCTTCTTCTTTTTTATCACTGCCAACAAGACTACCAACGGTGTTATAGATCTCATCTCTTAATTCTTCTGTCGCCACTTCACCCTGAATAATATAAGTTGCCTTATCTTTACTCATGTAGCGCTCAATGCTAATTTTGGTGCCAGGGTATTTTTTATTCACCTTTTGGGCCAGGGAGCTTCCGATTTCATCAACGGCAACGCTGATTTTTTTTAATACTTTACCTTTCACTCCGTAAATCGTTAGATCAGCCACACCTGGTTGCTTGGCGAACAGGACAATTTTTTTATTATCAATGACTTTGTAATCTGCAACTTCTGGGTTTGAGATGAAAACAGTCTCTATTTTCTGCTGCGATGAAATATTTTTTGCTTGCCCTTCCTTCAGTGTTAAATCTTCTCCAAAGGCAGACGATAGTAATAATGGACATAAACAAAATAAAACGAGCACTTTTGCTGTTTTCGACATAAATCTATCCTTATTTTTAAGCATCCGTATTATTAATACTTTTAGCGCTATTTGCTATTTATCGAACTGTTAGCACTATTCTCACCGCGAAACTCTCTTATAAACTCACTGTCATTTTGAATCGTTGTCGCACTTTGAACCGCTGTCGATAAAATATTTCTATTATCAATCGGCCACTGACCTTCATCCCCCACTAAGACAGAATGAGCAGGATCAAATTCAGCAATATTTTCACTCGTAGGGAAAATATACAGTTTTGCATCCTCTAAACCTTTTAGCATTATCACTTCTGCAGGCGTAAGCTCCACTAAAACATATCCTTCATTTATCATGGGGTTTTGTTCATTTACTACTGCTTTAACTTTCGATGTAACTGTTTGAATGGACAGTATCTTCTTATTTTTCATTAACATTTTAAAATGCCGACCATTAATATGATCCGTTGCATCTGTTACTGGCGCGGTCTTTATCTCTCCGGATTCGTCTTTTGTTACTCTCAAATTATAGGCCAGATAAATATCTACTCCGCCGCCAGCTTGCGCATTGTTGAAGAGATAGCTATCATTTTTTTTAATAGAGAATCCGTAGACTATACTTCCAGGTTTTGCTGACATTTTTATATATTCTTCGCTACCTGGCTTAACTAAAATTGCCTGGGGAATTTTTGCGCCTTCTGAAATATCACTTTTCAGCATCCAGTTATCAATATCGCCCACAGAAAGTGTACTTTTTTCATTCCCCCCCTCTTTTATCTTGAGGGTTTCGAGTTGAAAATCCCCAGAGGTTAAGCGCGTCCCTTTTTGCAGATTTTTCTTCGCAACGGCGACGGTAATACTTTCCGTAGGCGCTTCGATAACTTTTGTTTGAACAACTTTCTGCACCTGACTGGGCTTGTACTGGGGTTTCTTGCTCGACATATAATAAAAAAGCATACCAATGATACCAATAACGATCATGGCAATATTAATTATTAATGAGTATTTTTTGCTCATTGATATCCTCAACGTTATCAGGCTAATATGTGTGACGTCATAATTTATATGACGAAAACTATGATTTATGATGCCATCATCGTCCGCATATTATGGAAAAATTGAATATAAGAGTTAAGTTCTATAATAGAAGTAAATGTATATTGAGGAATACGTACATGATATACATTTATTTAGGACATAGCTACCGCACGGACTTTGCTGATTGCGAAGTCTGCAAAGGGATTACCATATTTTACTTACACATAAAAAATGATGTTTTCACACCATTTATTTATACTTATTTTATTAAACTGTACGGGCAGAATATTCCCTGCCCGCATTATCTCAACGCTGTTTATGGATTGGCATTGGAAGTGATAGAATCCAAGACCTGTTGCGATACCGTTTTGAAAATACTTTCTAACAACGTCTGTACTGTACCATTTTTACCGAAGATCACTGCGACTACGGCTGCAACGCCAGCAAGTACAATTGCATATTCTACAGCTGTCACGCCTCGCTCATCTTTAAAGTAGTTATGGACACGTCCGGCTCCATTTAACCCCTTAACATAAGCTTTGATGAGTAGCTCATTCATTTTCTTAGTCCCTATTATGATACATTTAGTAGCTAACAACCCTGATAGCTAGTCGCGCGTATACACAGTCTGCAGCCTGAATTCGTATATGGCTCAAGCTGGAAACATTATGAACTTTGGATTTCTAAAATATAACCCTATGATTTTTTTTAAGATTATATTTATATAGCGAAGGGGATTGAATTGTCAGATTACAATTCATCAAAACGATTGATTTGAATTTGTGGGAATTATATCGTGCGTTTTTTCTTCTTTTTTTGAGGCGTTTCTGATTAATTTAAATTAAATTACACATGAGATAATATAATGCAATATATTTAAATAGATTTGTTTTTTTGCGACCTGCCAGAATTTGGGTCCAATAAAGAATTCACTATCGGACCCACAATGAGACACTTTCGCTTAGATGTCTAATTGACCCTCTGTTGAGTCATTATTAAACGCCTTGATGCGCCACCTTCTGATACAGCGCGTCCCACATCTCTTTGACTAACGCCTGATCGCGCGGCGACAACTCACCGGCACCGATAGCGTTTTCCAGGCTGCGGGTGACGTTGGCATAGACGGCCTGAGCAGAATGGTCATCAGTACCTTCCAGTTCTGCGACGGCTAACGTCAGGTGGCCACGCAAATATCCACTGGCAAACAGCTCATCATCGCTTGCATGCTCTACCATGTCGTCGATTAATGCCAGAATGCGTGATTCAAACTCCGCGATCATCTTCTTTCCTCATTGTAAAACGTGGCACCGGCTTCAGTTGAGCGCTTCCGGCCACGGGAACTGTTCCGCCGTAAGTTCCGGCGTGTGATAATAATTTTGTAGTGCTTTAATGAAGCGTGCCGGACGCTCGGGAATGCCATTTGTCAGATACTCCATCACCTGCGCATGTACCCGCCGTTGAAACACCACACGATCCGGTTCGAAGTCGCCTTCCAGATTGTCGCAACTGACGTTAAACGGATATCCCGCCGCCACACAGAACAACCAGTCGAGTGCCTGCGGCTTCACTTCAACATCTTCAAACTGGCTTTGCGTTTGGGCATCACGCCCATCCGGGCAATACCAGTAGCCGAAATCAACCAGCTCACGGCGCGCTTTTCCGGCAATACACCAGTGCGAAATCTCATGAATTGCGCTGGCATAAAAGCCGTGGGCAAAGACAATTCGGTTATACGGTACTTCCGCATCAGCAGGAAGATAGATCGGTTCGTCGTCGCCTTTAATCAGACGGGTATTAAAATCATCGGCAAAGCAGCTATTAAAAATTTCAATCAACTGCTCATAGTGGTGTGTACTGTTCATTAGTTCATCCCCAACCAGTGGAGGATCTCCTGTCCGTGGCTATCGTAAAGTAATTTGGCACTCATCACCGCCGAGACGATAACAATCATCGGGCGGATCAGCTTTTGTCCTTTGCTCAACACCAGCCGTGAACCCATGCGCGCGCCGAGGAACTGCCCCACCAGCATGACAAAGCCCGTCGCCCAAATCACTTTGCCGCCGAGAATAAACAGCAGCAGACCGCCAATGTTTGACGTTGCGTTGAGTAATTTGGCGTGAGCCGTGGCTTTGGCGAGGTTAAATCCGCACAGCGTAACGAAGGCCAGCGCGTAAAACGACCCGGCAGCCGGGCCAAAGAATCCATCATAAAAACCGACGCAGCCACCGGCTATTAACGCGAAGGGTAAACCGTACATCCGGCGCTGGCGGTCTTCTTCACCTAGCTTTGGCATCAGCAAGAAATAGAGGCCGATACAAATTACCAGAATGGGCAAAATCTGCCGTAAGACATCAGCCTGAACGTATTGCACCAGCAGTGCGCCGCTCATTGAGCCGACAAAGGTCATGGCGATATTGAGTTTCTGATCGCTTAAACTAACCACTTTGCGGCGAATAAAGTAGATAGTAGCGGAAATAGAGCCGCCGCAGGCTTGCAGTTTATTGGTTGCCAGCGCATTAGCGGGAGACATCCCCGCTGCCATCAATGCCGGAATGGTGAGTAACCCACCGCCACCGGCAATCGAGTCGATAAATCCCGCCAGCATGGCGACAAAAAAGAGAACTCCCAGCAACAGCGGGGAAACCATAAACAGGCTATTAAACGTTTCCATTAGATCACGTGCTCATCCAGTAGCGCCTGGCAGGAAGGCGGCAACGGAGGCGGTGTCTTCTTCTCAGGCTTTGTTGTTCCAGGTTTTGGCGGTTCAAACCAACTTTGTAGCTCAGCGCCGCAACCGTCGCCCGGAGGTGGCAAAGGTTGATCTTCGCACTCAAGGCTGTCGGCAGGGCAACGTAATCGGACATGCATATGCGCACGATGCTGGAACCAGGGTCGCACTTTACGTAACCAGTCGCGATCGGTACCGGCATCCAGGCAGAGCTGTTGTTTTATGGCAGGATTCACAAAAATACGCGTGACGTCGTTATCTTTCGCCGCCAGCTTAATCAGGCTGGAGATTTCCGGTTTCCAGAGCGAAGGCACAACATGTTTACCGTCACGGGCGACCAAATCCAGCGCCTGGGGACGCAACAGTTGCGCCTGAGTCCAGCGTGTTTTTGGCAACTGCAGGAAAATGTCTACATCCAGACCGGTCTGATGGCTGGCATGTCCGCCGTTAAATCGACCACCGGCGGGCATTCCCATATCGCCAATCAGCACCGTTCCCAACCCCAGATTGCTCACCTGCGTACTCAGTCGCTGGATAAACATCACCAGATCGGGATGGCCAAAATAGCGGCGCTGATCGGTGCGCATCACCTGATAGTGATCCGACTGCACGGGAAGCGTGTCCGCCCCCACAATGCAGCCGTTCGAGAAACCACCAATTGACTGTGCGCTGCCCGGCACGGGCTGGGTAATTTTCTGCCACGGCGTCGCCGCCAGACTGGCCGCGCTGGCAAACAGAGCCAGCAGTGCTATCGCGGTTTTTTTCATCTCTTACCAGCGTGGAATATCCGTTTTGACATCCGCATTTTGCGCCCGTTGACGTAACAGGTGATCCATCAGCACGATCGCCAGCATCGCTTCCGCGATGGGTACCGCACGGATCCCCACGCACGGATCGTGACGACCTTTCGTGATCATCTCCACCTCTTCGCCAAAACGGTTAATTGTGCGACCCGGAACGGTAATACTGGACGTCGGTTTCAGCGCCATGTGGGCCACGATTTGCTGGCCGCTACTGATCCCGCCCAGAATACCGCCGGCGTGATTGCTCTGGAAGCCGTCTTTGGTGATTTCATCACGATTCTGACTGCCGCGTAGCGCCACGACCTCAAAGCCGTCACCAATTTCGACACCTTTCACCGCGTTGATGCTCATCAGCGCGTGGGCGATATCGGCATCAAGTCGGTCAAAGACGGGTTCACCCAGGCCTGCCGGCACACCGCTGGCGACCACGGTCACTTTCGCGCCAATGGAATCGCCCTCTTTTTTCAGCGCGCGCATCAGCTCGTCCAGCGCTTCAATTTTATCAGGGTCAGGACAGAAGAACGGGTTTTGCTCGACCTGCGACCAGTCTTTGATTGCCAGCGGAATGTCGCCCATCTGGGTCAAACAGCCCTGAATGGTTACGCCAAATTTTTCAGCGAGATATTTTTTAGCAATGGCACCTGCCGCCACGCGCATCGCGGTTTCTCGCGCGGAAGAACGCCCGCCGCCACGATAATCGCGCAGGCCATATTTCTGTTCGTAAGTGTAGTCTGCGTGTCCCGGACGAAACACGTCCTTAATAGCGCTGTAGTCCTGCGAGCGCTGATCGGTGTTTTCAATCAGCAAACCTATGCTGGTCCCCGTCGTTACGCCTTCAAACACGCCGGAGAGGATTTTCACCTGATCCGGTTCGCGACGCTGCGTCGTGTAACGCGACGTGCCAGGGCGACGTCTGTCGAGATCGTGCTGCAGGTCAGCTTCTGTCAGCGGAATGCCTGGCGGCACACCGTCGACGATACAACCGAGCGCCAGCCCGTGCGATTCGCCGAAGGTGGTTACACGAAAGAGTTGTCCAATTGTATTTCCTGCCATTGCGGTCTCGTTGTTGTCGTTGTGGTTTAATCTTTATAGAGGCTGAAGTGCTCGCGGGCAGCAATCAACTCGGCTTTGGTCAGCATAAAGACGCCATCGCCGCCATTGTCAAATTCCAGCCAGGTGAACGGCACATCCGGATATTGTTCCATCAGATGTACCATGCTGTTACCGACTTCACAAATCAGAATGCCGTTATCAGACAGGTAATCCGGCGCGTTGCCCAGAATGCGACGGGTGAGTTTCAGGCCGTCAGTGCCGGACGCCAGACCCAGTTCCGGCTCATGACGATATTCATTAGGCAGATCGGACATATCTTCCGCATCAACGTACGGCGGGTTGGTTACTATCAGATCGTACTGAACCTTCGGCAGGTCACGGAACAGATCGGAACGAATCGGCGTGACATGATGGATCAGACCGTGCTCTTCAATGTTGTGTTCGGTCACGGCCAGCGCGTCCGCCGAGATATCTACCGCATCCACTTCCGCTTCCGGGAAGGCATAGGCGCAGGCAATCGCAATACAGCCGCTACCGGTACACATATCAAGGATAAGCTGAGGCGGCTCACTGACCAGCCCCGCAAAGCGGTTGTTGATCAACTCACCAATTGGAGAACGCGGCACCAGCACGCGCTCATCAACATAAAACTCATGGCCGCAGAACCAGGCTTTGTTGGTCAGATAGGCCACCGGAATACGTTCGTTCACACGGCGGATTACGCGCTCAACAATACGGTGGCGTTCGCTGGAGGTCAGGCGCGCGGTACGCATATCTTCTGGAATATCCAGCGGCAGATACAGCGATGGCAACACCAGTTGCACGGCTTCATCCCACGGGTTATCGGTACCGTGACCGTACCAGATGTTCGCCGCGCTAAAACGGCTGACCGCCCAGCGCAACATGTCCTGAATGGTATGCAGATCACTCACTGCTTCATCAACGAAAATTTTATCCACCTGTTCCTCCAGGGCATGCTCGCATTAATTTCGGCGGCTAGTTTGCCATGAAGACGGCGATAAATCAGCAATCACGCAGGGGTTGCGGGTGAAAATTGCGTTTTCAGCATTCGCATCCGCATCGAGTCGGGTAAACTAACGGACAATAAAAAAAGATGAGATCGCAGAATGAAAAAGAAAACATCGCTGAGCGAGGAGGACCAGGCGCTTTTCCGGCAGCTGATGACCGGCACCCGTCAGATTAAACAGGACACCATTGTTCATCGCCCGCTGCGTAAAAAGATCACCGAGGTGCCGGTTAAGCGGCTGCTTTCGGAGCAGGCCGATGCCAGCCATTATTTCTCTGATGAGTTTCAGCCGCTGCTGAATACGGAAGGCCCGGTCAAATATGTCCGTCCTGACATGAACCATTTCGAGCTGAAGAAAATGCGCCGTGGCGATTACTCTCCGGAGCTGTTTCTCGATTTACACGGTCTGACGCAGCTTCAGGCAAAGCAGGAACTGGGCGCGCTGATTGCCGCCTGCCGCCGGGAACATGTGTTTTGCGCCTGCGTGATGCACGGTCACGGCAAACATGTGCTGAAACAACAGACGCCGCTGTGGCTGGCGCAGCATCCGCACGTCATGGCCTTCCATCAGGCACCGAAAGAGTACGGCGGCGATGCCGCGCTGCTGGTGTTAATCGAAGTGGAAGAGTGGGCGCCGCCGGAACTGCCCTGAGCACAGAAACAACAAGAGCCGCATCAGCGGCTCTTTAGCATAGTGATAAACCTGATTCCGGCCCCCGACAAGCAGAGAGCACCTCATTAAAAAACCAGGAAAATCAATTTATTGATTTTCGGCTGATAACCACAAAGAAGGAAAAACCACGTTTTTTCTTCTTTGTCATCAGTCTGAAGAGCCGCATCAGCGGCTCTTTGCAGAGAATACAGCGGTTAAATCGCTTTCGCCATTTTGAGGTTGCACGGGCTCATCTGCCAGTTGAACACCCCTTTTCCGCTTTCATCCAGCGTCACACTGGCAATCGCGGAGGTGGTAAACATCGGCGGCGTTTCGCCTGGACACAGCTCGGACACCAAGTAACCCACTAACGGAAGGTGGGAGATTACCAGCGCGGTGGCTACGCCTTCATTGGCCAGAGCCTGCAAATAGGCGCTGACCAGACCGACATCGCCGCAGGGAGTCAACTCCGGCAAAACATCCACGTCGCGTGGCAGGTTCATGCATCCCCCTACCACATCCAACGTTTGTTCGGCTCGCAGGAACGGGCTCACCAGAACACGTTCGATATCCACTTTTTGACCTTTCAGCCAGTTCGCCATAAGGCGTGATTCGTCACAACCGCAGGGGGTTAAGGGACGAACCGAATCACTGGCGGCATCGAGGGCCGCGTCGCCGTGACGCATGATAAAAACTTGCATATTGCACCGCTTTTGTTAACCAGAATCACACGCACCCCAGCCAAAACCCCTCAGGGTTGCTGTAATGCAGTGGCCGGCATTGTGCCTTATCCGTTCACTGAATGAAACGCTGTGTTTTACCTCAATGGCGTAAGTATAGTCAATCTGTGTTTACAATTTAACCAACCCACAGCCATTCAATGCGGATATACCTTACATTTAACCTTGTTCTTTCAGGTCAGTTGCATCTGCTTTCCAGAAACTTTCACCCCGCTCCGCCATCTGTAACAACGTATCGCACGGCGTGAACCGCGGACCATACAGCGAAGCCAGACGTTGCAATACCGCAACCACTTCACCCGCCCCGAGAGAATCCATATAACGGAACGGGCCACCGAGAAACGGAGGAAAACCAATACCAAACACTGCTCCAATGTCACCATCGCGCGCGCTACGGATCACCTGCTCATCGAAGCAGCGCGCCGCCTCATTGAGCATTAACATGACGCAGCGTTCCGCAATCTGCGAAGCGGAGAGCCGGCTCTGCCCCTGAGCGCCTATAAGCGTATAAATTGTAGGGTCGACCTGTTTTTTGCTTTTACGCCCTTTCGCCCCATAAAGATAGAAACCCCGACCATTTTTTCTACCTTTGCGATCGTCATTCAAAATTGATGAAACAACATTTGCAGGGGCGCTAAAACGCTCGCCATAAGCGGCTTCCAGTATCGGTATAATTTTAGTGCCTGTGTCGATTCCGACCTCATCCAAAAGTTGGATTGGCCCAACCGGAAAACCAAACTTTACCAGTGCGCTGTCGATCTGCTCGACCCGCTCACCTTCGGTCAGCAGGCGAATCGCTTCATTGATATACGGCGCAAGAATGCGGTTTACGTAGAACCCAGCCTTATCACGCACCACAATTGGCGTTTTGCCCTGTTTTTTCGCCAGCTTAACCGTAGTGGCGATGGTTTGCCCCGACGTCATAGCATGCGGAATCACCTCCACCAGCGGCATTTTTTCTACCGGGCTAAAGAAGTGCAGACCAATCACCTGCTCAGGCCTGGCCGCTTTGGCCGCAATATCGCTAATCGGTAAAGATGACGTGTTGGAGGCAAAAATGGTGTGGGATGCGCAATTCTGCTCAACTTCCGCCACCATCTGTTGTTTTAACGACAGATCTTCAAATACCGCTTCAATCACCAGGTCGCGATGGGAAAAGCCGCGATAGTCGGTCGAACCCGATATTAGCGCCAGCTGTTTGTCACGTTCACTGGCTTTGATATGCCGACGACGTACCTTCGTTTCAAGCTGATCCCAGCTGTATTTCAGCGCGTGATTGATTCCTTTGGTATTTATGTCTTTGATACGAACTGGCAAGCCACCTTTACAGGCTGTGACGTACGCAATACCGCCTCCCATCAGTCCACCACCTAAAACGCCGACGCTGTTAAGCGGCCCTGGCGGCACCTCGCTGCCCGGATCCTTTTTCACGTCCGTACTGGCAAAAAAGATATTGCGTAACGCCTGCGATTGCGGCGTCATCGCCAGCTCGCCAAACGCGCGCGCCTCCGCGTCATAGCCGCTGCTACTCCCCTGTGCCAGTCCGGTTTCAATCACCTGTAAAATACGTTCTGTCGCCGGGTAATTTCCCTGGGTTTTCTGTTCTGTTTTCTTGCTAACCATGCGGAACAGCAACGCCCGTCCGAGCGGGCCCGCCAGAATACGTTCACGAACCGGTAAAGCGCGGTGAACGGGACGATCTTTTTTCGCCCATTCCACGGCAGCATCCAGCAGGATCGTCTGCGGGACTACCTCATCCACCAGCCCCGCTTTCAGCGCCTGCTTCGCGCGAAGTTGCTTACCAGTGAGGATCATATCCAGCGCCGTACTAACACCCACCCGTCGGGGTAGCCGTTGGGTACCGCCCGACCCCGGCAGCAGCCCGAGTTGCACTTCCGGTAAACCGAGTACGGTTTTTGCATCGTCCGTGCAAACGCGAGTATGACAGGCCAGCGCCAGTTCAAGTCCGCCACCCAGGCAAGCGCCGTGAATGGCGGCCACCACCGGAATCGGCAGCGCGTTAATCTCGGCCATCAGTTGCTGCCCCTGTCGCGCCAGCGTTTCTGCTTCCTGGGCGCTTTTGCAGCGGCCAATCATATTGATATCCGCCCCGGCAATAAAATTGTCCGCTTTTGCAGAAATAATGACGACGCCGCGAATCGCCTTGTTCTCGCGAATCTGTTTAAGAATGATGCGTACCTGCGAGGCAAACTCCGCCTTAAGGGTATTCATCTTTTCTCCGGGGACATCAACAGAGATGACCGCGACGTTGTCCAGACGCACGTTAAGCGTAAAAGCCGATGTCATTTCCATTATTCCGCCTCCAGAACCATTGCCGCACCCAGCCCACCCGCTGCGCAGGCGGTGACCAGGCCAAAGCCGCCACCACGACGACGTAATTCGTGCAGCGTTTGCGTGATCATCCTCGCGCCCGTCGCGGCAAATGGATGTCCAAAGGCAATTGAACCGCCAAGTACGTTAAATTTGCTGTCATCCACTTCGCCAGTGGCATGGCTTCGACCGAGCACCTCGCGGGCAAAACGCTCACTGCCAAGTAACTGGAGATTGGCAAGCGTCTGCGCGGCAAAGGCTTCGTGCATATCGAAAAGCGTCAGATCGGCCATTGTGATGCCCGCACGTTCCAGCGCCAGCGGCGTAGACCAGGCCGGACCCAGCAGCATATCCTGCCAGACATCGATCGCGGTAAACGCGTAGCTGCGCAGATAGCCGAGCGGAACCAGCCCCAACTCTTTCGCTCGAGATTCCGTCATCAGGATGACTGCCGCCGCGCCATCGGTCAGCGGAGTGCTGTTTGCCGCCGTAACGCTGCCATGTTTGCGGTCAAATGCCGGACGCAGTCTGGCGTAATCTGCCAGCGTGGAGTTGCCGCGAATATTGTTATCTTCAGACAGGGGCTCTTTAAAAGGCGGTGTGTAAGTGGTCATGACTTCATCGGCGAGCTTACCTTCTGCCCACGCCAGGGCGGCCCGCTGATGAGAACGATGCGCCAGGGCATCCTGTTGTTCACGGGTAATCCCGTAGGTTTTCGCCATCTGCTCAGCGGTATCGCCCATTCGCAGACCGGTTGAGTATTCCGCCACAGCAGGCGGGACGGGCATCAGATCGTGCAAGCGCAGACGGGAAAAGAGTTTCAGACGCTGCCCCATCGTGCGGGCTTTGTTGACATCGACCAGCACCCGCGCCAGTTTTTTGCTGACGCCAATGGGCAGCACCGAAGATGAATCAGCCCCACCGGCGATACCCGCACGAATGGTGCCGGCCATCAGGCTTTCTGCGACGTTAGCCACTGCCTGAAAACTGGTTGCACAGGCACGACTGACGCTGTAGGCATCGGTATGCACATTCATCCCGGTCCCGAGCACAATTTCACGCGCGATGTTCGGCGCTTCCGGCATCTGTACCACCTGGCCAAAAACCAGTTGTTCAATCACATCAGCAGGGATTTCACTGCGTGCAAGCAGTTCGCCAACCACCATTTTGCCGAGATCGACGGCGGGAATGCCATGATATGCGGTCGCCTGACGGGCAAAAGGCGTACGTAATCCGCTCACGATGGCGATGCGATCGCCCTGACGGGTGACCAGCGGTAATGCCTGACTCATAACACTCCCCTGTAAAAAATAAATAAGTGGTCTGACCTGATCATAGTCTTAACCAATTTTTTACATTTAGCCAAGCGGAGCGCAAAGAAAGTGAGAGCTACGACACAGTGAATAATCACTGCCTGAAACGAAAATGCCCCGGGGAAAACTCACCGGGGCATCAGAAACAACGAGGCGGGATTAACGCAGACCCAGCTGGAAAATCAGGGTTTCGGCTTCGCAGGCGAAGACAAAATCGATATCCAGACGCACGCCGTCAGACTCTTCGGTGAAGGTCGAGGTGATTTTGCACGGTTCAGATTCCACGCTACGGGCTTTTTCGGTCAGCGCCGCCAGCGTCTCTTCAGCTTCTGCGCGGTTAGCGAACACGCGGCTGTATGATGCGGTGCAATCGGAGTTGTCCATGATGGTACCAACATCCATACAGCAGCAAACCGGGGTTTCATCAGCACTGCATTTACTCATTGTAGATTTCCTCTGTATTTCGCACCCAGGGTGCCAGATAAACGATGGGGATATTTTACGCCCCCCACATTCACCTCTCCAGTTGTTAATTGTGCGAAATGCGATAAGTGACCGAAATCACAATTAAAAATGATCTAAAACAAATTTCACCTAAAAGGGTGAGTGCGCAAACCGTCAATTTTGCCAGCTGGATCGCGTTTTTAAGATCACAATTGAAAAAAGTTATAAACATACTTGCAACATTTCAGCTGGTCAGACCTATACTCACGCCACTGGTCTGATTTCTATGTTGTACCACAGACCCTACACTTCGCGCTCCTGTTACACCATGTAACATAGTTTGTATAAAAATAAATCAATTGAGGTTATGGTCATGAGCCAGAAAACCCTGTTAACAAAGTCTGCTCTCGCAGTCGCAGTGGCAATTATCTCCACCCAGGCCTGGTCTGCAGGCTTTCAGTTAAACGAATTTTCTTCCTCTGGCCTCGGCCGGGCCTATTCGGGTGAAGGCGCTATCGCAGACGATGCAGGTAACGTCAGCCGTAACCCAGCGCTGATCACAATGTTCGATCGCCCGACGTTCTCTGCGGGTGCGGTCTATATCGATCCGGACGTCAACATCAGCGGACGCTCTCCGTCTGGCCGTAGCCTTGATGCCGATAACATCGCGCCAACGGCATGGGTGCCAAACGCACACTTTGTTGCGCCAATTAACGATCAGTTCGGTTGGGGGGCATCAATTACCTCTAACTACGGTCTGGCAACAGAGTTCAACGATACCTACGCAGGCGGTTCTGTTGGCGGTACCACCGACCTCGAAACCATGAACCTCAACTTAAGCGGCGCCTATCGCTTAGACGATGCCTGGAGCTTCGGTCTTGGTCTGAACGCCGTTTATGCGCGTGCGAAAATCGAACGCTTCGCCGGTGACCTGGGGCAACTGGTCGCCGGTCAGGTGATGAACTCTCCTGCCGGACAAACGCCGCAGGGTCAGCAACTGGCTGCCACCGCAAATGGCATCCCAAGCGATACCAAAATTGCTCATCTGAATGGTAACCAATGGGGCTTCGGCTGGAACGCCGGGATCCTGTATGAACTGGATAAAAACAACCGCTACGCGTTGACCTACCGTTCTGAAGTCAAAATTGACTTTAAAGGTAATTACAGCAGCGATCTGCCTCCGGCGATCAACAACTACAACCTGGGTATCCCGACCGCTACCGGCGGCGCCACTCAGTCAGGTTACCTGACGCTTAACCTGCCAGAAATGTGGGAAGTGTCCGGTTATAACCGCGTAGCGCCGCAGTGGGCTATCCACTACAGCCTGGCCTATACCAGCTGGAGTCAGTTCCAGGAGCTGAAAGCGAAATCCACCAGTGGTGATACGCTGTTCCAGAAACATGAAGGCTTTAAAGACGCTTACCGCATCGCACTGGGAACCACCTACTACTACGATGATAACTGGACGTTCCGTACCGGTATCGCCTTCGATGATAGCCCGGTTCCATCACAAAACCGCTCTATCTCTATTCCGGATCAGGACCGCTTCTGGCTGAGCGCCGGTACCACCTACGCCTTCAATAAAGATGCGTCTGTGGACGTTGGTGTCTCTTACATGCACGGTCAGAGCGTTAAGATTAACGAAGGTCCGTACCAGTTCGAGTCTGAAGGTAAAGCCTGGCTGTTCGGTACCAACTTCAACTACGCATTCTGATTTCTTGCAGATGTAAAAAAGGTGAGCTTTTTAGCTCACCTTTTTATTTGCTCAATCTGGCTTACTCGGAATCGATCTCTTTGAGTTCATCCTGAATCGCCTGCGCGTTCGGGTTTTCCTGCGGCTTGAGCTTGCCGCCATCAGCGATAAAATCATGACGCTGGAAGTAAGCTTCACGAACCATAATGTAGGGATCGGAAGACTGACGCAGCAGACCATCGGAATCCAGCAACTGGGCACGGGTTTCAATCCCTTCAACCGTCCATTTACCGATAGACATCGGCCAGGTCAGCCAGGAGAGCACCGGATATAACGTATCCGCCATATCGCCGCCATCATCACGGATCGTCCAGCTACCATAGAACGGTAAGTGCACGTAAGGACCGTAACCTACGCCATAGTGACCTAAAGTGCTGCCGAAGCGATGCGGTTCAACACGCTGCAGTTTCGGGTTCGCCATACCGGCGACGTCAATAAAGCCCCCCATCCCCAGGATCGTGTTGAGGAAGAAGCGGGTGAAATGCACCATCCCCTGATACGGATCGCCCTGCAGGAAATAGTTCACCATCACCGCCGGCTCTTCCAGGTTGCCAGTGAAGTTGCTCAGACCATTACGGGCAGGCTGCGGAACATAATCACGCCATGCGACGGCCACCGGTCGAACGATATACGGATCCAACACATTAAAGTTGAAGTTGTACATGGTGCGGTTGAACCCTTCAAGCGGGTCTGAACGCCCCTGCTGTTCTGTGCCGGAACTCGCACACCCCACCAGCAGTGTGGTTCCCAGCGCAAGCGCCGACAGGCGAAGCTTCATAAATGTCTCCCTGTTAATTATGGCTATCGCTGATTGCCATCCATGACGGAACGCTATCGTATCCGCCTGTAAAGGTGTGAGCGATTGTAACAGTACGTCAAACGATGTCTATATCACCGAACTTGTTGATTTGATCATAGCCTGGTCACACCAGAATCGTCGCGCTTCTATTTTAGCGGGATGAAGAAAAACAAACGTTACCATTTTTGCGTTTTCAGAACATGTCCTGACAGGGGGCAGGCTAAAAACCGCTACGCTTTAACGTGTCAGTGCTTATACCGGAGACGAATAATGGTCGATCATGAAAACGACAAATTAGATAAACATAGCGACGAGCTTGCCGTCGAAAGTGAAGAAAAACAGGATGGGAAGAAGATAGAACTGGATGAGGATCGCCTCCCCTCGCGGGCGATGGCGATTCATGAGCATATTCGTCAGGACGGGGAGAAAGAGCTGGAACGGGACGCGATGGCATTGCTGTGGTCTGCCATCGCCGCCGGGCTTTCGATGGGGGCTTCGCTGCTGGCAAAAGGGATCTTCCACGTTGAACTGGAGGGGGTACCCGGCAGTTTCTTGCTGGAGAATCTCGGCTATACCTTTGGCTTTATCATCGTCATCATGGCTCGCCAGCAGTTGTTCACTGAAAACACCGTCACCGCCGTGCTGCCCGTCATGCAGAATCCGACGCTCAGTAACGCGGGCCTGTTGATGCGACTGTGGGGTATCGTACTGCTGGGGAACGTGCTGGGCACCGGCGTCGCGGCGTGGGCCTTTGAATACATGCCCATTTTCAACGAAGAGACCCGCGATGCGTTCGTGAAGATCGGCATGGACGTGATGAAAAATTCACCTACGGAGATGTTTGCCAATGCCATTATTTCCGGCTGGCTGATTGCCACCATGGTCTGGATGTTCCCGGCGGCGGGTGCAGCGAAAATTGTGGTGATCATCCTGATGACGTGGCTGATTGCGTTGGGCGATACCACCCACATCGTCGTCGGGTCGGTCGAAATTCTCTATCTTGTATTTAACGGCACGCTGCACTGGAGCGATTTCCTCTGGCCGTTTGCCTTACCCACGCTTGCCGGAAACATTTGCGGCGGCACCTTTATCTTTGCCCTGATGAGCCACGCGCAGATCCGCAACGATATGAGCAACGCCCGCAAAGAAGAAGCCAGAATCGCGGCACAAAAAAGAGACAATGCGCAGAAAAAGGAGGAAAAACAGTCCTGAATGGCGACGGTTTGAACAGTCAGGCGGTCACTCTCTTACCGGGGCAAACAAAAACCGGTATACTCATGCCGCCTCGTCCCCTTAGTTAAATGGATATAACGAGCCCCTCCTAAGGGCTAGTTGCAGGTTCGATTCCTGCAGGGGACACCATCCGGCCCACCGTGGCGAGCCGGAAAACGTCCAGGCGTTAAAGGGTGACCGAATGCGCTTTTTCGCCGGGTTTGAATACTACCTCTCCGAGGCTGATACACGCGACCGGGCAAACATGGCCGCACAGCAGGCAGCCGACGCATTTTTCGGTATTGCAGTGTGGGGTCCGCGTCTGTTCGTTCCACTCCATCGCCTGATGACCACCGTCGAAGCAGGAAATGTAGCAACGACCGCAGCCGACGCATTTTTCCTGATTAATATGCGGGTAAACGATATAACTGCGGTCGAGATCTTCTGCCGGAACGATATTGGCATTTGCCAGCCCCACCATCTCATCCAGCGAGTCGAAACCCTGATCGTTAAGATAGTGCGACAAGCCACTGATCATATCTTCAACAATGCGATAACCGTACTGCATGATGCCGGTTGTCACCTGAAGTGTTGCGGCGCCCAGCAGCAAGAACTCGGCAGCATCTTCCCAAGTTTCAATTCCACCGATACCGCTAATCGGAAAATCTTTCAGCTCAGGATGGGTGCGTAGCTGCTGAATGAAGCGCAGGGCAATCGGTTTCACCGCTTTACCTGAATAGCCCGAAATACTGGATTTGCCATTGACGACTGGCAGACCCAATTTACGCTTGAGGTCAATATTGGTAATTGACTTGACGGTGTTGATGGCGGCAATACCATCGGCACCACCGCGTTTCGCCGCCAGCGCAACCTCGCACATATCGCCGATATTGGGCGTCATTTTAGCGAGCATCGGCAGAGAAGAGCCGCGTTTCACCGCCTGGCAATATTTCTCCACCAGTTCAGGACTTTGCCCCACATCGCTCCCCATGGCGTGAGAGGTCATCTGCGGACAGGAGAAGTTGCATTCAATCATATCCGCGCCAGCCTCTTCGACCAGACGCGCCAGATCCTGCCACTGCTGCTCATTTTCCCCCATGATCGAGGCGATCAGCACCTTATCCGGGTAATCTTGTTTGAGCCGACGAATCGCCGCAAGATTTTCTGCCAGCGGGTGCTCAGCAATCTGCTCCATGTTTTTAAAGCCGATAAACCCGGTGTCTTCTTTAATCAGATGGTCGAAGCGGGGAGAAACTTCGTTGGCGATAAAGAAACCGATGGTTTTAAAAACGATGCCGCCCCAGCCGCTATCGTAGGCTTTAGCGCACATCTCATAGCAATTGCCGACCGGGGAAGAAGAGAGGCAGAACGGATTGGGAAACTTCACGCCGCAGAAGGTAATAGAGAGATCTTTGGTTAGCATGATGACGCCTCCTCTAAATAGTGATGAATGGCTTGAGCGGCTTCTTTCCCGGTTTTAACGGCATACACCACGGTTTTATCTCCCTGGACGATATCGCCAGCGGCGAACAGTCCCGGAACTGCAGTCTGGTAATGTTGAGTGTCGACGGTATTGCGTTGTACCCGAATGCCGGAGAAGGCTTCCAGCCCGGCATGCTGACCGACGGCGAGGATAATTTTTTCTGCGGTCAGAGATAGCTCGCCAGGCAGGCGCACGTGCCTGAAGGTGACCTTATTTCCGTCAACTGCCGTTGGCGTAAAGCCATCAATGATAGAGACGCCCAGCGCCTGGGTGGTGGTGAACTCTTTTTCACTGGCCGGGAACTCCGCAAGCTCTTCACGCGCCACGCAGGTAACCGATTCACAGCCGAGAATTTTGAGCGTACTGGCCACGTCCATGGCGACATCGCCGCCGCCAATCACCAGCGCGCTTTGCGGCACGGATATGCCACCCGCCTTGCCACGCGCGCGTTTTAAAAAGTCGACGGCGATTTCTGCCGTCCCCGCGTCATTAAACAACGGCAGCGACATGCCTTTTGACAGGCCGACCGTCAGCAGGACAGCGCGATATTCAGCTTTGAGCGCCTCCAGCGTGACAGTGTTGCCAATCTCGCAGCCACAGCGGATTGTCACCCCCATTTCCGTAATACGCGCAATTTCAGCGTCCAGCACCGATTGCGGCAGACGGAATTCAGGAATGCCGTGGCGCAACCAACCGCCGGGTTGAGCCGTTTTTTCGAACACAGTGACGTCATAGCCCAGATTGCACAACGTGACACTGGCCTGCAACCCGGCTGGGCCCGCCCCCACGATGGCGACGTTGCCCTTATCTTTACGGCCTGGCTGATAAATCTGCATCTGCGTTTGTCGTTCAAAGTCGGTGACAAACCGTTGCAAACGGGCAATATCGATAGGTTTATCAATTCCGGAACGGGAACAGCCGCGCTGGCAGAGTTTTTCCGTGGGACATACCCGGGCGCAGACGGCGCCAAGCGCGTTATTTTCTCTAATGGTTTCGGCCGCGCCCTTAAAGTTACGGAAATAAACAGAGCGGATAAATTTCCCCGGGTCTGTTTCCGCCGGACAAGACTGGCTGCACGGTGCGTCGTGACACAACAAACAGCGGGAAGCTTCTTTGATAGCCAACAAGGGCGTGAAGCCAGGAATCAGTTCATCAAGGTAGTCTCGTTGCGACATATGCCATTCCTTAATAATAAGTTTACGTAAGGCAAACTGAGTACAAATAGCTACTTATGAGGCTAGGCTTATGACTGAATGGATGTTGTGAAAGCATTCACAGATAACCAGATAAAAAGTATGGAATTACAGCGACCGCAAGAATAGATAAGATGCGAATAGAAACTATTTTTGTAATAAGAACGCATTAATTGTGTTTTGCAAAAAAAGACGGTTGCGAAAAAACGCGCAGCCGTTTGGCACGGCGTCAGTCGTTCCGGGAATACTGATGTTTTTATTCGGCGGCATCGCACAGGGGATCGGCGCGTTTATGCAGAAATCTCTTTTCAAATAAATAATGAGTCACCAAACCTTACGTAAATAACGCTTTTTTGTGTGGCAGTAAATTCTGTTATTGTTCCTTGCCAGCGGAATAACGGCGGTGTAATAATTCATAAAAATACGCCACGGAATAAATAACTTATGGATGATATTATTCAACTTGAATCCTATATGCGCCACGCCATTCGTGAAGCGGAAGAAAGTCTGCGTGAAGGAAATAAAGGTTTTGGCGCAGTCATCATCAAGGATGGGGAAATCATTGCCTCTGCGCATGATGGTGAGGAAACAGAATCAGACCCGACATCGCACGCGGAAATTAATGCCATTAAACTCGCCGGGAAAAAGATCGGCAAAGATTTATCCGGTTGTCTTCTTCTCTCAACCAGTGAACCTTGTCCGATGTGTGCCTTCGCCATTGCGTGGTCAGGTATCAAAGAGATAGCCTTTGGATACTCTATTCAGGATGCGCTGGCCCAGGGGCGGCGGCGGATTTTATTCCTCTGTACTGAAGCGTTTGATAAAGCAGGAATGGATATTACCGTACATAAAGGTATTCTTCAGCGAGAATGCGCAACTCTTTATCGCGCGGATGTTCGAAATGAAATCAATAGACTACGTTCGGCGACCGATGACGATCTTAGGGCGCTGAATGCCGATTCCATTGCGCGTCGAACGGCCTGGTTCTGTGAGAATAGCGCGATACTGCGTGCTGAACACAGCAATCTGTTAGAAGAGGCCCATCGCTTGCTGGTAAGTCGATTTCACACCACAGTTGATGAAATGCCTGTGGTGGCGAGAAGTGAAAAACAGATCACGTTCCATTCCATGAATTTCTGTCCAACGCTGGAGGCGTGCAAAATATTACGTCTGGATACACGGCACGTGTGTAAACTCCTGAATGAAGATTCCACAAACAGGCTGGTCAAAAATATTGACCGCAGACTTCGCTTCTCGCGGAATTACGCGAATCTGCGTCCCTATACGCCTTTTTGCGAAGAATTTATCTCACTTGAAGATTGATATTTCAGGAGAAATTGTCCGTAAAATAAAAAGACCTCATCACGGAAACGCGATATCCCTCGCAGGATTGACTCGTTGGACGGTGACGCCCGCCATACTGGCGGGCGTCGTCTGGTTTAGCGTTTCACTCCGATGTGTATTTTTCGGGTCGCGTAGAACGCGTCGGGGCTCATCCAAAACTCATACGCCATATCATGAATTTTGCGATTTTTTAGCTCACGCAGCGTAATGCCGCGAATCTTCCCTTCTGCAATCCGTCGCGCGACCTCCCCCGTACTGAGTCGTAACTGCTTTTTCATCACCGACAACAGACTGACCTGAAAGGCGGTCGTTAAGCGGATAGTGACCTTCACCTGTTGATGCCGGGCAAGCGTCATCCGCCACTGTTCGCGAACAGCAAACTCCGGGCTACCGGAAAGCTCAGCATTATTTCGCTTCAAAACCTGGCGATCGTGAGCGAAAAGCAGGATCGCGCTTGCGTCATTGCCAACGATCCGCGCAAAAAGATCGCGGTCAATACGGCTGACAGGGAGTCGAGAGAACAGATTGATATTCCAGGTATAATCGCAATGAAGGCACTTATAGATGCTCCAGACATCAAGCAGCTTCTTTTGCGAATTCATTCTGAAAGCCCCGGAAGGGATGAAATCGCGTTTGATATTGCAGGCAGGACAGCGCTTCGCAATGCGCTGATATCCCACGGGACTGACAGTCCATGTGACGTGCATGTTGACCCTTTTTTAACCCATACAAAAACGGATTCGTCCTGGACGAACCATGAATTTTGCTATGCGAAAAATATTTGAAGATATTTTTCAGGGGGTTAAGAAAAGATTTCCAGCACAACAATCCCTTGAGTTACCGATAGGCCAGCAAGACTAACAGACCCCTGGCCTCTCAATACATAAATCAAATCAATATTTGTGACACTACTATCAGGGTTATTTGATCTGGCATCGGATTCTTCTCGAAAAATAACCGTATATTCATTCATCAACCACAGGATACAAGGAGCGTGAAATGTCACAGCAAGAACAGTTTTGCCATGCCTGCGGAATGCCACTTTCCGCACCCGATGCCAAAGGGGCGAGCGATAAATACTGTGCCTATTGCAGCGATGCCGAAGGCAATCTGAAGCCCTGGGATGACGCCGTTTCCGGTCTGGCAGGTTTTCTGGATTCCTGGCAAAAAGTGGGCCCTGAGGAGTCACGTAAGCGCGCAATCCGTTACCTGACATCCATGCCTGCCTGGGCACACAAAGCAGACGACTAAACCACCGATGCCAACCCAACGGTCAGATGCCGTCGTGATCCTGCATGAAATCTACGGCATCAATGCGCATATACATCGCACCAGGGAAATGTGGCGGGCGCGTGGTTTCGACGTCTACGTTCCCGCACTTTTTCCGCATGACGCGCCGTACAGCTATGCTCAGCAGGATGAGGCGTATCGCTATTTTTCAATCCACGTTGGTTTTGATCCACAACCCATCTTAACGTTGCTTACCACACTGCGTGCGCAACATCGCAAATTGATTGTCATCGGCTACAGCACCGGGGCAACGCTCGCATGGCGGGTCGCAGGAAGCGGCTTGTGTGACGGGGTTATTTGTCATTATGGCTCTCGCATTCGCCAGTACAGCGATGAGTTACCGCACTGCCCTGCGCTGATGATCATGGCTCGCCATGAGCCGTCATTCGACCCTACGGCGCTACAACAGAAGCTGGAAACATTGCCCCTGGTGCAATGTCATATGTACGATGCACAGCACGGCTTTTGTGACGCAGACAGCCCCGGATACCTTGCGTGGCAGGCGCGCCATGCTGTCGCTGATGCCATCGCATTTGTTGACGCGGTCTGCGGATAGTCGACATCCTGCCTTTATAGCCAGCGGCGAACCTGTTTAGTGTAGTGCTCCCACTGTGCACCAAAACGCTTATGTAACTCGAACTCTTCAAAATCGATATGCAACCGGGCCACCGCCAGCATAAAGAGCGGCACGGCAATCATGCCAGGCAGACTGCCCATCCAGAGCGCAACGGCAAATTGCACACCGATCAGTCCAAGATAAATAGGATTTCGACTCCAGGCATAACATCCGTGCGTAACCAGCGTCGTTGTTTTATCCGCCTGTAGTGGATTGAGGGTAGTGCGACTCACATGCATGTGCCACGCGGTCGTCAGAATGATGCCAAGACTGACTGCAGCAATCGCCAGACTCAGCACCTGGGTGACCAGGCCAAAGGTAAAACGCGGATTTGCGGTCAAACAATCCCCGACCACAAAGATTAACAAAATGACCGGCGGCGGAAACCGACTTCTGAGCTTTGCGAGACGCACATTGATCTGTTTCATTTCTCTCCTTCTGCATCGCGACTAGTTTGAGACTTTACAGTTCCCTTCGAATAGTGCCTGATAAATTATCACTAAACGATGCTCAATACGGTCCGGTAATTCCTCTCTTTTCAAAAAGGCGATAATGATGGCCGGTTGGTTTGAATTGAGTAAGAGTACAAACGATCAATTCCGTTTTGTATTGAAAGCAGGTAATCATCAGATTATTGGCGCCAGCCAGATGTATGCCTCCGTGCAATCGCGTGATGCGGGCATCGCGCCAGTAAAAACAAACGGCAGTAGCAAAACGATAAAAGAGCAGATCGGATTTTGACGTAATTGGCCAGATCGGGAAATACCGATCTGGCCTCTAATATCAAAGAACCTTACTTAAAAATTCAGCCGTTCGCGGATTCGCTGGCGATGTAAAAAGCACGTCAGGCGATCCCTCTTCCTGGATAATACCGTGATCGATGAAGATGACCCGATCAGCCACTTCACGGGCGAACCCCATTTCGTGAGTGACAATCGCCATGGTCATGCCTTCATTGGCCAGATTCTTCATAACCTCCAGCACATCCCCCACTAACTCTGGATCCAGCGCCGAGGTTGGCTCATCGAACAACATGATCGAGGGGTTCATTGCCAGCGCGCGGGCAATCGCCACACGTTGCTGTTGACCGCCCGACAGGCGTGAAGGCCAAGCGTCGCGTTTATCGCTTAATCCGACCTTTTCCAGCAACATTTCTGCCCGGCTGGTCGCATCTCGACGCGAGAGCCCCAACAACATTTGCGGTGCCATCATCAGGTTGTCCAGCACCGTCATGTGCGGAAACAGATTAAAACGCTGGAACACCATCCCCACGCTTTCGCGCATTTTATTGAGATCGGTTTTGCGATCGTGAACGGCAAAACCATTCACCATCACTTCGCCTTCGGTGACTGTCTCAAGCGCATTCATACAGCGTAAAAAGGTGCTTTTCCCGGACCCTGACGGGCCAATGATGCACACCACTTCCTGCGGTTTGATATCACAGTCAATCCCGCGCAGAACGTGGTTGTCACCAAAATGTTTATGTAAATTTTTAATGTGGATCACTTTTACCAAACCTTTTTTCCAGACGGTTAACCAGCTGCGCCAGCAGGAAGGTGAGTACCCAGTACACCAGTGAAATGGTCAGGTAGGGTTCCCAGTAGGTGGCGTAAGCGCCTGAAACCGTACGCGCCGCGTAGGCCAAATCGGCAAGACCGATCGCCGAGGCGAGTGAGGAATCTTTGACAATCGCAATGGCGTTATTGCCCAGCGGTGGAAGAATACGGCGAAAAGCCTGAGGCAGAATGACTTTGCGCATGGTTTTCCACCACGGCATCCCCAGCGCTCGCGAGGCCTCCATCTGACCGGGGTCAATCGACTGGATCCCCGCGCGGAAGATCTCAGAAACATAAGCCCCGGCATTCAGCGTGATCGCCACAATACAGGATAAGAAAGCCCCGTAGCCCGAGCGCAATTCGCGGGCAAAATCGGCGCTCATCAGCCCGCTGGTGACCAGAATTCCGTCACGGGGATTGATGAACAGCGGTACCAGCGCAAAATGGACGACCATGATCTGAACAAACAGTGGCGTTCCGCGAAAGGCGCTGACGTAGAAACGAACGGGATATTGAACAAAATAGCGGAGTGCGTATTTCCAGAAACCGTGCTCGGCTTTCGCCATGCGGCCCAGCCCCAGCGTCAGCCCCCAGAGTGTGCCAAGACAGACACAGATGATGGTGCATTTTATGGTCATCCACGCGCCTTCCATAAATAATGGCGCATACTCCTGGATGATTTCCCAACGAAATCCCGTCATGGTTTTCCCCTGCAAAAAAGCTGACACAGACCGCGTGTCAGCCTAAAAAATAAATTAATAATGCAAATTACTCTGACGGAAGCGTCGGGACTTCACTGTCAAACCAGGTTTTATAAATTTTATCGTAGGTACCGTCAGCGATGATTTTCTTCAATCCCGCGTTAATCTTTTGCTGTAATTCGGTATTCCCTTTGGCGACCGCAATACCAAAATACTGGCGCTCAAACTTGGCATCCGGCACAAGCTTGAACTGTTTTTCCGGATGCTGCTTGATGTAGTATTTCACCACGCCAACATCGCCAACCGCCGCGCTGACGCCATCTTCAAACAATTCCTGCAGCATTAACGGCGTGTTGTCGAAACGCTTAATTGCGGTGCTGTTTTTCCCGAGAACGCCAGAAACCACAATGTCGCCGGTGCTGGAGTTAACGACGCCAACCTTTTCCGTTTTCAGCGAGTCCAGAGAACTCACTTTTGAATCAGCCGGAACGACAATGGACTGCTCCGCCGGGAAATAAGGAAGAGAAAAATCCACCATCTGCTTACGTTTATCCGTGATGGTGATCCCCGAGATAATGATGTCGCGATCCCCGGAACCCAGCGTCGCAAAGATACCTTCCCACGGCGTGTTGACCAGTTTGACATCAAAATTTTCTGCTTTAGCAATGGCTTTAATAATATCGATATCAAAGCCTTCCAGTTGTTTCTGGCTGTTTTCAAATTCAAATGGGCGATAGGTGCCACCCGCGCCGACCACGTAGGTTTCTTGTGCTGCAAAAGCGGCCCCGGTCAACGCCATCATCAAACATCCTGCTTTTATCCACTGACTGAACATTCCCTTCTCCTGTTATTTTTATGCACATTTACTGCATAAAAATACCCAAACTACTTTCCTTATGCAATCACAATCTGCTCCGCGGCTTACCTCGTCGAAACGCCGCTTAGCGTGTCGCTTTCACCGTCTTAACGCCTTCTTGCGCCATCGCGACAAACGCCCTGGCGGCGGCGCTTCGCCAGGCGCCTTTGCGCTGCAATAATACGGCCGTGCGTTCGAGCAGTTGTGGCGTCAGTGAAATGGCCCGCAGATCGTTGCTTTGCAACGCGATAGGCGCAGGCAATAGCGTGGATAATCCCGTGCGCCGCACCAGTTCCAGCACCGCGCTGATGGAATTAACCTCCATGTGGATCTGCGGTTGCAGTCCAGCCTGACGACAGTAACGATCAATCTGTTCCCGGGTAGCAAACTCCGCGCTCAATAAAATCAACTTTTCATTATTGAGCACGCTTAAATCCACCGACGCCTGTGCCGCCAACGGATGATGATTCGCCACAACCAGGGCCAGGTTTTCAGTCAGCAACGGCTGTGCATCGATTTCCGCAGAGTGAATCTCATCAAAAGCAATGCCAACATCCAGTTTATCGTTGACCAGCCTCTCTTCGATGTTGTCCTGCGAGAGCTCCTGCAACTGTAAAGTCACATTAGGATAGCGGGTATAGAATTTGGCCAGTAACGGGCCGATAAACCAGGCGGTAAAGGTAGGCGTCACCGCGACGCGCAGGGCCCCCCGGCTCAGATCCTCCACATCATGAATGGCACGTTTGCCCTCTTCCAGCGCCTGTAGCGCGCTACGCGCATAGCGCAAATAAACCTCTCCCGCATCGGTCAACCGGGTCAAACGCCCGCTACGATCGAACAACTGAACGCCCAGCGCCTCCTCCAGTTGCCTGATTTGCTGTGATAGCGCCGGTTGCGAAACGTGCAGCGCCGCCGCTGCACGAGTGAATCCGTGATGTTCCGCGACGGCAAGAAAATAGTGAGTGTGTCGATCCAGCATCGCCATTACCTATAAGATTTTCCAATAGCCTCCATTATAAATGAGTCTTTTATCTTATGACATGAAGTGCGTAGCCTGTGTCCATCGCATAGCGAGACAGAGGATTATTCGTGAAAGAGATTATTGATGGCTTCCTGAAGTTTCAGCGCAAGGTCTTTCCTGAACGCGCGGAATTGTTCAGACGCCTTGCCACCCAGCAAAATCCCCGGGCGTTATTCATCTCCTGTTCGGACAGCCGCCTGGTTCCCGAACTGGTCACGCAGCGCGAGCCTGGCGATCTGTTCGTGATCCGTAACGCCGGAAATATTGTGCCGTCATACGGGCCGGAGCCCGGCGGGGTAACCGCCTCGGTGGAATACGCCGTCTCTGCGCTTCGCGTCAGCGACATTGTGATCTGTGGACACTCAGACTGCGGTGCGATGACCGCCATTGCCGGCTGTCACTGCCTGGATCATATGCCTGCCGTCAACCACTGGTTGCGTTATGCGGACTCCGCTCGCGTCGTTAACGAGTCACGAATGCACACCTCTTTGGCTGAGAAAACGGCCTCAATGGTGCGTGAAAACGTCATCGCGCAACTCGCCAACATCCAGACCCATCCCTCCGTGCGCCTCGCGCTCGAAGAGGGGCGCATCGCGCTACACGGCTGGGTTTACGACATCGAAAGTGCAGAGATTGCCGCTTACGACGGTGCCAGCAGACAGTTCGTCTCTTTGGCGAAAAACCCAGACACCTGCGCGATGCCTTACCGCCAGCCATCCGCAGCCTGAGCTATTTTTTAACGTATCAATGAGGATTCATCATGATTCAGTCGCAAATTAACCGTGATATTCGCCTGGTCCTGGCTGACCAGATCCTGCTGAGCAAAGCCAAAAAGGATCTCACATTTGCCCAGCTTGCGGACGGTACCGGCTTATCCGAAGCCTTTGTCACCGCCGCGCTGCTCGGTCAACATGCCCTCCCGGCCGATGCTGCGCGCCTCATCGGCGAGAAGCTGGCCCTCGACAGCGATGCAGTCCTGTTGTTACAGACCATTCCCCTGCGCGGCAGTATTGACGATCGCGTACCGACAGACCCGACGATGTACCGCTTCTATGAGATGTTGCAGGTTTACGGCACCACGCTAAAAGCGCTGGTCCACGAAAAATTTGGCGACGGCATTATCAGCGCCATAAATTTCAGGCTGGATGTAAAAAAAGTGGCGGATCCAGAAGGTGGCGAGCGCGCCGTGATTACTCTGGATGGTAAGTACTTGCCAACGAAGCCTTTTTAATCCATCAGAACGGTACGCGCAGGCGTATCGTTCTTCTTTTATTTGCTCACAGGAGTAAAGCATGTCTGCACATGATAACTATCTGCAACAGGCGTTGGCCCTGGCGGCCCGTAACGTTGAACAGGGTGGACGCCCGTTTGGCGCGGTCATTGTCCGCAACGGCGTCGCGATCGCCGAAGCCGTCAATACGCTGCACCTGGATGATGATCCCACCGGACATGCGGAACTCAATGCCATTCGGGCGATTGCTGCCCATTCAGGCAGTGCAGCGCTCCGCGAATGCGTGGTTTACGCCAGCGGACAACCGTGCCCAATGTGCCTTAGCGCGATGTATCTCACCGGGGTGAAAGAGGTCTGGTTCGCCAACAGCAATGGCGACGGCGAAACGTTCCGTCTTTCTACGGCTGCCATTTATCAGCAACTACAGCAGCCTCTCGAGCAGCAAACCCTGCCCGTTCATCATCTTCCGCAGCCTAACGGTCTGGCGGTGTATCAACGCTGGGCTGAAAAACAGTCATGAACAAAACTCCCCGCGTTGGCCTGATGCTGCTGGTTCTGGTGCTGATAGGCCTGAACATGCGTCCGCTGCTGACTTCTGTCGGCCCGCTTCTGCCACAGCTGCGCGCCGCCAGCGGCATGAGCTTTGCCGTGGCGTCGCTGCTCACGGCGCTACCGATGATCGCCATGGGCGCGTTGGCGCTGGCAGGCGGGTGGATCAATCGCCATATCAGCGAGCATATCAGTGTCGCCTTGAGTTTGTTGATGGTGATGACCGGCGCGTTGCTTCGTGAACTGGCGCCGCACAGCGTTGTGCTGCTCAGCAGCGCTCTGCTGGGCGGCATTGGTATCGGGATCATTCAGGTGGTGATGCCCACGGTGATTAAGCGTCTTTTTCATCGCCGCATGCCGCAGGTGATGGGACTCTGGTCGGCCGCATTGATGGGGGGCGGGGGACTCGGGGCGGCGCTGACGCCGTGGATCGCGCAACACAGCGAACTCTGGCATCGCTCGCTGGCATGGTGGGCCTTGCCCGCGCTGATTGCTCTGGTTGGCTGGCTAGCACAACGCCGCTCCGCAGAGATGCCGCTCACTTACCCGAAAGGTACCGCCGTGCGCGTCGTCCTCAACCCGCGAGCCTGGACGCTGGGGCTTTATTTTGGCGTGATCAATGGCGGTTACGGCAGTCTGATTGCCTGGCTGCCGCCGTACTATATTCAACTGGGCAAAAGTGCACAGTTCAGCGGTACGCTGCTGGCGCTGATGACCGTCGGTCAAACGGCGGGAGCGCTCATACTGCCTATGCTCGCGCATCATCAGGATCGCCGTAAATTGCTGCTTTTCACGCTGGCACTACAGATGCTCGGCTTTTGTGGTTTTATCCTCTGGCCTGCGCAATTGCCGATTCTCTGGGCGGTGGTGTGCGGTATCGGCCTGGGCGGCGCGTTTCCTTTATGTCTGGTGCTGGCGCTCGACCATGCCCGACATCCGGTAATCTCCGGTAAAATAGTCGCTTTCATGCAGGGGATTGGTTTTATTATTGCTGGCCTCTCTCCCTGGCTCTCTGGTCTCTTGCGCAGTCTGAGCGGCAATTACTGGCTTGACTGGACGTTCCATGCCCTCTGTATCGCCGGACTGATGGCGCTCACAGTGCGTTTCGTTCCCGCACGCTATCCACAGGAGTGGTCAGTCGCCGAATAAGGCACGAACGGAAGAACAGAGGATTAACCGGGTCGTTTCGGGGGGGCTGACAACGAAAGTGCCAGTTGGCTGGCACTTTCCCACAGGACGCGACAACCCAATATAAAAATGGCAATCATCAATAATAATGATTTATTGCCGTGCAAATTAACGCTTACCGTAACCCACCATAAAACGAATGATCAGGCCGCAGGCAGGTGAAAGAAAAAGAAACAATCCTGTGACCATTTCATCACCCGCAGTCAACCACATCGTGGTGTAGTATATCAGCACTGCCAGAACGACCATGCCAAGAAGCGCGCTAATGGCTGATATCCAACCTAAAACCTGCGCGATATACCCGCTGACACCCAGCATACTCGCGAGCAGAAAGGCTAAAAAAAAGATCATCGCTGTACCTCCTTTTTGCGTGAACTCCAAACCTAAATCCTTACTCCTCTTATATTTTTCATCATAAACTAAAGCGCCACCACCAGCAAATTTTACAACTTTTTTATAACAAGTCTAATTATACGAATATTCCGCATTGCGCTTTTCTAACCTTATTAAAAACAAATAATTAAAAAACACGCCATTATCCTTTATACGCCATGCAAATATTTACGCTTCTTGATTAATTATTTGTGGCTGACATTAATCCCCTGATGGTACATTATACGTCCAGCATTCATGCCCCTCGTGGTTTTATCCTGACGCAGTTTTACACTCTTAGCAGGAACCATTGTCGTACATGATGGCCTAAGACATTGAGTGTACCGCGTTGGAGAATTCATCTTCTGCGATACAAAATGGGTATCTATAGAAGGTGTTTATGTTCCCAACATGCAAATTTTCCCGCGCGTTTCTGCATCCGCGTTACTGGCTCACCTGGTTTGGCCTCGGTGTGCTCTGGTTATTGGTGCAACTGCCCTACCCTGTTCTGTGCTTTCTCGGCACCCGGACGGGCACACTGGCGCGCCCCTTACTGAAACGTCGCGAGTCTATTGCCCGCAAAAATCTTGAGCTCTGCTTCCCGTCTTATTCTCCGGAACAGAGAGAAAAGATGATTGAAGAGAATTTCCGTTCTCTCGGGATGGCGCTGCTGGAAACCGGTATGGCCTGGTTCTGGCCTGACCGTCGCGTGCGTAAATGGTTTGATGTTGAGGGACTGGAAAACCTACAGCGCGCGCAGGCGCAAAACCGCGGCGTGATGGTCGTTGGCGTTCACTTTATGTCACTGGAACTGGGTGGCCGGGTAATGGGGCTTTGCCAGCCGATGATGGCAACCTATCGTCCACACAACAATCCGCTGATGGAATGGGTACAGACCCGCGGACGGATGCGTTCGAATAAAGCGATGATCGGCAGAAACAATCTGCGCGGTATCGTCGGTGCCCTGAAAAAAGGGGAAGCCGTCTGGTTTGCCCCCGACCAGGATTACGGCCCGAAAGGCAGTTCTTTCGCGCCGTTCTTCGCCGTTAAAAACGTAGCGACCACTAATGGTACCTATGTGTTGTCGCGCCTGTCAGGTTCCGCGATGCTCACCGTAACGATGGTCAGAAAAGCCGGTAATTGCGGCTACCGTCTGTATATCTCACCAGAGATGCAAGGCTACCCGGCGGATGAAAATCAGGCTGCTGCCTATATGAACAAGATTATCGAGAAAGAGATCATGCGCGCACCCGAACAGTATCTCTGGATCCATCGCCGCTTTAAAACCCGTCCAATGGGTGAAACCTCACTCTACATTTAAAAAAGGCCGCAAGGCCTTTTTTATTGCCTGTTACCCGCTAATAACCTTGATTATGTTATGGTTTTTATCCTCGTTTTTCGGGTCGTCACTCGCGTCGCTCAAAAGTGATTTATTACCCTCTGCAATTATACTGTCGCCGAATCACGACAGTTGTAAGTTACTAAAAGTAAATAAAAAAATCCCTCTTGTCTCGCCTCATTTTTAGGCGTACATTAGCGCCGTCTGGAGCAATCAACGCACAGAATTCTGAGGTGGTGCCGTAAACGAAATGAGGAATATTCTGGGTTTCGTTTTTACCGGTATCAGCTCTCTATAATCAGATGAGATGAAATTCATTCAGGCGTATCAGTTATTGCGCGGAGAGATGAAAGTGAAATATTTCTTTATGGGCATTTCTTTTATGGTCATCGTTTGGGCCGGTACTTTTGCCCTGATGATCTAAAAGCAAACTGTGCAATGAAAAACAGGAGCCATCAGGCTCCTGTTTGCATTTCTGACGACGGTGTTTATTCCGCGTTTTCGTGAATATGTTTGCTGCTGGCGGGTAGTAAACCGTCGGCACGGAACATCGCTTTAATCCCTCTGATGGCCTGACGAATACGGTCGCGGTTTTCAATCAGTGCAAAGCGAACATGCGTATCACCATAGTCGCCAAAGCCAATCCCCGGCGAGACACAAACCTTCGCTTCGTTAAGGAGCTTCTTGGCAAATTCCAGCGATCCCATGGCCGCATATGGTTCCGGGATTTTCGCCCAGACATACATCGAAGCCTTCGGCATTTCAACCATCCAGCCCGCTTCATGCAGCCCTTTAACCAATACATCACGGCGGCGTTTGTACTGTTCGGCAATGTCGCGCACGCACTGTTGATCGCCCTCCAGCGCCGCAATCGCCGCCACCTGCAACGGCGTAAAGGTGCCGTAATCGTGATAGCTTTTAATACGAGCCAGGGCGCTGACCAGCGTTTTGTTGCCAACCATAAAGCCGATACGCCAGCCCGCCATGTTGTAGCTTTTCGACAGCGTAAAGAACTCGACTGCCACATCGCGTGCACCCGGTACCTGCATAATTGACGGCGCTTTCCAGCCATCGTAGACGATATCGGCATAGGCCAGGTCATGGACCACCAGCACATCGTAGCGTTTCGCCAGCGCCACTACTTTTTCGAAGAACTCCAGTTCCACGCATTGCGCGGTTGGGTTTGACGGGAAGCCGAGGATCATCATCTTCGGTTTCGGATAACTTTCACGAATGGCTCGCTCCAGTTCGTTGAAGAAATCGACACCTTCCACCAGCGGCACTGAGCGTACCTGCGCCCCGGCAATCACCGCGCCATAAATATGGATCGGGTAACTTGGATTCGGCACCAGCACCGTGTCACCATGATCCAGCGTCGCCAGCATCAGATGCGCCAGGCCCTCTTTCGAACCAATAGTGACGATGGCTTCTGATTCCGGGTCGATTTCAACGTCGTAGCGATCCTGATACCAGCGGGAAATGGCGCGACGTAACCGCGGAATGCCGCGTGAAGTGGAGTAACCATGCGTGTCCGGGCGCTGGGCCACAGTACATAATTTTTCGACGATATGCGGCGGAGTCGCACCGTCCGGGTTACCCATGCTGAAATCGATAATATCTTCGCCGCGCCGACGCGCAGCCATTTTCAGTTCAGCGGTGATGTTAAAAACGTAGGGCGGGAGACGATCAATGCGCGTAAAGCGACGTTCAGGGCGAGTGTCAGCCATAATTTCCTCAGATTAACGTTAGCGCCCGGACCGTCCGAGCGACGCTGCCACGATGGTGGCACGTTTAGAAAATAGCCTGATTAAAATCCTTCTGTCGAGAGGGAAAGGAAAATATTTTTTCGTTCACCAAAAGAGGAATAACAATTTTAAAAGGGGAAATAACAGGTTTTCGACACCGCTCAATATTACCTTCCAATAACATTTTGTTGCCATGATGATAACTATGAAAGCGGGCGTTTTATGAGATGTATTGTAAATACACCAATCAACCATCAATCCCCTTTTAAAATTATGGTTTTTCCTCATTAGCCGCAAGATCTCAGCAGGCTGGTCATCCACCCTGAGGTTACCTATCATAGGGCTTTAATCCTTTGGCAAGAGTCCCCCCGTGCACGAAATATTTACCATGCTGCTGGCCGTGTTTGACCGCGCAGCGCTGATGCTATTTTGCCTGTTCTTTCTCATCCGCATCCGCCTGTTTCGCGAGCTGCTGCATAAGTCTGCCCATACGCCAAAGGAATTGCTTGCTGTCACCGCGATTTTTTCGATGTTCGCGTTGTTCAGTACCTGGTCTGGTGTACCGGTAGAAGGATCGCTGGTGAACGTGCGGATCATTGCCGTAATGTCCGGCGGCATCCTGTTTGGTCCGTGGGTCGGCATTATTACGGGGGTGATCGCAGGAACGCACCGTTACCTGATCGACATTGGCGGCGTGACGGCAATCCCCTGCTTTATTACCAGCATTCTGGCGGGCTGCCTCGCGGGCTGGATTAACCGCAGGATCCCCAAAGCCCAACACTGGCGCGCCGGGATTTTAGGCGGCATGCTTTGCGAAACGCTGACGATGATCCTGGTGGTCCTCTGGGCGCCAACCACTGAACTGGGGCTGGATATTGTCTCGAAAATCGGTATTCCGATGATCCTCGGTAGCGTCTGTATCGGGTTTATCGTGCTGCTGGTTCAGAGCGTTGAGGGGGAAAAAGAAGCGAGCGCCGCGCGGCAAGCCAAGCTGGCGCTGGATATCGCCAATAAAACCCTGCCCCTGTTTCGCAAGGTCAACAGCGAATCACTGCGCCAGATCTGCGACATCATTCGTCACGATATCCACGCCGATGCGGTCGCCATTACCAATACCCAGCATGTGCTGGCCTACGTCGGCGTCGGGGAAGCAAATTACCGCAACCACGATGACTTCGTCAGTCCGACCACTCAGCAGGCGATCAATCACGGTGAAATCATTATTAAAAACAATGATGAAGCGCACCGCACGCCGGAGATCCACTCCATGCTGGTCATTCCATTATGGGAAAAAGGTGTGGTGACCGGTACGCTAAAAATTTACTACTGTCACGCCCATCAAATCACCTCATCATTGCAGGAGATGGCGGTGGGTCTGTCGCAAATTATCTCAACCCAGCTCGAAGTCTCCCGCATCGAGCAATTGCGGGAAATGGCAAATAAGGCAGAGCTACGTGCGTTGCAAAGCAAAATTAATCCTCATTTCCTGTTTAACGCCCTGAACGCGATTTCGTCATCGATTCGACTTAATCCAGACACTGCCCGTCAGCTCATTTTTAATTTGTCGCGTTATCTGCGCTATAACATTGAGTTAAAGGATGACGAGCAGATCGACATCAAAAAAGAGCTGTATCAAATCAAGGATTACATTGCCATTGAACAGGCCCGTTTTGGCGACAAGCTGACCGTGATTTATGATATTGATGAAGAGGTCAACTGCTCCATTCCCAGCCTGTTGATACAACCGTTAGTGGAGAACGCCATCGTCCACGGCATTCAGCCCTGCAAAGGGAAAGGCGTGGTAACGATTAGCGTCGCCGAGTGCGGCAACCGGGTGCGCATTGCGGTAAGGGACACCGGCCACGGTATCGATCCGAAAGTGATCGAGCGCGTGGAGTCCAACGAAATGCCGGGCAATAAAATTGGCCTGCTTAATGTCCATCATCGCGTTAAGCTGTTATTTGGTGAAGGCCTGCATATACGCCGCCTGGAACCAGGCACCGAAATCGCCTTTTATGTCCCCAACCAGCGTTCGGCAACGGCTACGCCCGCCACGTTATTGCTTTAAGCCGGAGTAACACTGTGAAAGTCATCATCGTTGAAGATGAATTCCTCGCCCAACAGGAACTCAGTTGGCTGATTAAAGAACATAGCCAGATGGAGATTGTCGGGACGTTTGACGATGGTCTGGATGTGCTGAAGTTTTTGCAGCATCAGCGCGTTGACGCCATTTTTCTCGATATCAATATTCCGTCTCTGGACGGCGTTCTGCTGGCGCAAAATATCAGCCAGTTCGCCCATAAGCCGTTTATTGTGTTTATTACCGCGTGGAAAGAACATGCGGTTGAAGCGTTCGAACTGGAAGCGTTTGACTATATTCTCAAGCCGTATCAGGAATCGCGAATTGTCGGAATGCTGCAAAAACTGGAGGCGGCCTGGCAGCAGCAACAGTCTGGCGCGGCTGGGGTTGGGCCCGTGGCGCGTGAAAATGACACCATCAATCTAATTAAAGATGAGCGGATCATCGTTACCCCGATCAACGATATCTATTATGCCGAAGCGCATGAGAAAATGACGTTTGTTTATACGCGGCGGGAATCGTACGTGATGCCCATCAACATCACCGAGTTCTGCAACAAACTGCCGCCTTCGCATTTTTTCCGCTGTCACCGCTCGTTCTGCGTCAACCTGAACAAGATTCGCGAGATCGAGCCGTGGTTCAACAATACCTATATTCTGCGGCTCAAGGATCTGGAATTTGAAATTCCCGTAAGCCGCAGTAAGGTCAAAGAATTCCGCCAGTTAATGCATCTGTAGTCGGCTGAACTGTGCTGCTGCGCGGCAGCACAAAAATCAAACTTTGAGCATTTTAACCGTGGACTCGATATCAATCTCATCTTCCGAGAAGATTAATGTCGTGCCCTGGAAAGTGGTGATCGCCAGTTTTTTTACCGTGCGCATTTCACCCGGTGTCGCCGTAGTTTTCGGTCGGATGTTGCTCATCAGTAGCCCGACAGAGAGCACTGCATTTTCTTTATCAATCGGCGTGTCGGCCGGGATCTCTTCACTGAATACCACGAAGGACTTAATCGAGGTGAGCTTAAGACGCTCGCCCGCGATATAGATATATTTGCTGTCCGGCACGACCTTCACCGCATACGCAGAAAGACCTTTGTTGTTGGTGGTGGGCTCAAAGGTTACCGCCGCATCTTTCTTGAGAAGCTCAGGGTTGGCAACCTTAATCACATGAAAATAGCGATTATCGCCGTTCTCATCTTTGATAAATCCAAAACCTTTATCTTTAAACCACGTTGTGATTGTTCCGTTCATCGCCATTACCGTCTGGTTAATCCACTCAATTTTTTGCAGCGCGCAGTGTAAAGCACATTGCCTGCGCAGGCCACGTCTTTGGCTTAAGTCTGGATGATAAATTTTAGCGACATGAGAGAAAGTAAAGCCGCCGTCATTCGCCGGTCGGCTGAAAATGGGTTATCATCCGCACCCATTTTCCCGTCGGGCAGCCTGATGTCTACGATTATTGATACCTTTATTGCCCCACCGTGCAACGACGAGATAGAGACGCTCTATCAGGACGATCACCTGCTGTTGATCAATAAACCCAGCGGGCTGCTCAGTCTTTCAGGGAAAAATCCACAAAATCTCGATTCGGTACACTATCGGCTGGTTCAGCAATATCCTGGCTGCACGCTGGTCCACCGTCTGGATTTCGGCACGTCCGGACTGATGGTCGTGGCGCGTAACAAGGCCGTCAATGCCGCCCTCTGCCACCAGTTCAGCCAGCGCACCGTCAGTAAAGTCTACAGCGCATTGCTCTGCGGCCATCTGAACGCTGACGAAGGAGTGATTGATGCGCCGATAGCCAACGATCCGGCACGGTTCCCGCTGATGTCAATTAGCCCGGTCAATGGCAAACCCGCGCGGTCACGTTATCAGGTCGTCGCACGAATTAACCAACCGCAGGACGACGGAACTATACTGCCGTTGACGCGGGTCCAGTTCACGCCGGAGACCGGACGTACACATCAGCTACGTATTCACTGCCAGCTATTGGGGCACCCTATTCTGGGTTGCGACCTGTATGGCGGTCGCCTGCTGCCCGGTACAGAACAAACCGCACGGCTGATGCTACACGCCAGCGAATTACGCTTTACTCACCCCATTAGCGGGGAGCGCATCAACGTGCATCACGCCGCGCCGTTCTGAATACGACTTACCACATCAGATCATCAGGCACTTTAAAATCAGCATACGGATCGTCTTCATCCTGCTCTTCCTGACTCAACGCGCTGTGCAATACGATGCTGCTTGCGTCACGCTGCGCAATTTTATCGGCGACGCTGGCCGGGATAATCGCGTATTCGCTCTCGGCGCTGTTATCGGTAGACAAACGCGCAATCGCCAGACGTCCGTTAATCAACTGCGTCTGGGTCAGTTTATCGACGTAGATTTTCTTGATGAGATTGTTATCGGTGAAGTTAAAGCCAATGTCGCCTTTTGCGACAGTGATACGATTCATTTCAATCAGTTGCTTTACCTGGGCTTTAAATTCTTTCGCCAGCGTCGCCTGCTTTTGCTGCTCACTGAGCAGCTTGTCACGCTCAAGCTGTGCCTTTTTATTCTCTTCAACTGCCTCTCTTGCCTCACGAGCCTGCACGCGTGATTTTTTAGCCGTTCTCTGGACTTTCGCCATTTTTTTGCTGGTTACTAAACCCGCTTTTAGCATCTGCTCTTGTAAGGTAAGTTTCGTCATCTTTACTTATAAACCTGTGGAATGATGTCTGAGATTATACCTGTAATTTTTGCGACGATACCAGTTGGTGGACGTGGTTTACGGGTCTCGTTATGCTCAGACAGGGTTACGCATGCCGCCTGGTCATAAACTGTGAACCCGTGCGACGCAGAGAGCAGAGACCAAAAAACCGCGTGGGACACGCGGTTTTCCTGTGGAACGAGACTTACAGAATCTGGCCTAACGTCTGGCGCAAATGCGCGCCGGAACCGAGCAGGCCGGGGTTATCGTGAACAATCAGATACACCGGAATATCCTGAACGTAGGCCTTAAAGCGACCTTTATCTTCAAAACCGCCACGGAACCCCGAGGCTTTGAAGAACTCCAGGAAGCGCGGCACGATACCACCGGCAATGTAGACGCCGCCAAAGGTGCCCAGCGTTAACGCCAGATCGCCGCCAAAGCGCCCCATAATCACACAGAACAGCGACAGCGCGCGGCGACAGTCCGTGCAGCTGTCGGCCAGCGCACGTTCGGTAATATCCTTTGGCTGCAGATTTTCTGGCAGACGTCCGTCAGATTTGACGATTGCACGATACAAATTTACCAGACCCGGACCAGAAAGCACGCGTTCTGCAGAGACGTGACCAATCTCAGCGCGCAGGACCTCCAGGATGATCGCCTCTTCTTCGCTGTTCGGCGCGAAGTCGACATGACCACCCTCGCCCGGCAGACTAACCCAGCGTTTATCAACATGAACCAGATGCGATACCCCCAGACCGGTGCCCGCGCCATACACTGCGATAGGTTTACCTTCAACCGGTTCCGCGCCGCCAAACTGGATCAAATGCTCTTTTTTCAGCATCGGGATCGCCATCGACACCGCAGTGAAATCATTAATGATTTCCAGATGACTGAAACCGAGATTTTTTTTCATCTCCGCAATAGAAAACGCCCAGGTATGGTTGGTCATAGCCACCCAGTCACCCGTAATCGGACAGGCGATCGCGATACAGCCCGCGTCCACTTTCACCTTGTGCTCATCGAGGTAAACACGCACGACAGCTTCCAGACTGGGATAGTCCAGACCGGAATAGGTTTTAGCCTGCGAGATGTCACCACTGTCGATATCACACAGAGCAAGACGAGCGTTGGTGCCGCCGACATCACCTACTAAAGCATACTTTGTCATTCTTCTACTGCTCCGCTAAAGTCAAAATAAGTCTTTGCCACACTGTAAATATACGGGGGCATAACAACAATCTCAGAAAAGCGAGTCCCCTGAAAATATCGATCCAGGTCACACAATAACTTTATCGTTTCAGCACCATTTGCAGCGATGCCATCTGGCTGACGCGGCAAACTGAACGTAAGACACGGTATTAAGGAAAAAAACATGCTCCATCCGCGAGCCAGAACCATGTTGTTATTGTCGATCCCCGCGCTGATTCTGGGGGTTGCATCCAGTTTAGTCCTGATTGTGGTCATGAAGTTTGCTTCCATCTTACAAAGCATACTCTGGCAACGTCTGCCGGGAAGTGTGGGGATTGCCGCCGACTCCCCGCTCTGGATCATGCTCACCCTGACGTTAACCGGGGTTCTGGTGGGGCTGGTGATTCGTTACAGCACCGGGCACGCTGGCCCTGATCCGGCCACCGAACCGCTGATCGGTGCGCCAATTTCTCCTGTTGCATTGCCAGGCCTAATCATCGCACTGGTGCTGGGTCTGGCGGGTGGCGTCAGCCTTGGTCCCGAACATCCGATTATGGCCGTTAACATCGCGCTAGCCGTTGCGCTGGGACGTCGGTTTTTCCCACGGATTGGTGCCCTCGACTGGACCATTCTGGCCTCGGCCGGCACCATCGGCGCTCTGTTTGGCACGCCGGTCGCCGCCGCGCTGATTTTCTCGCAAACCCTGAGTGGCTCTAACGATACCCCTTTGTGGGATCGCCTCTTTGCGCCGCTAATGGCGGCGGCGGCAGGTTCATTGACCACCAGCCTGTTTTTTCACCCGCATTTCTCGCTCCCGATCGCCCATTACACCCAGATGCGCATCGTGGACATTTTCTCCGGAGCCGTGGTGGCGGCGATTGCTATTGCCGCGGGGATGGTGGCGGTCTGGTGCTTACCCCGGCTGCACGCTTTACTGCATCGCCTGAAGAATCCGGTGCTGATCCTCGGCGTTGGAGGTTTCCTGTTAGGGTTACTCGGCGTGATGGGTGGACCACTGACGCTGTTTAAAGGTCTGGATGAAATGCAGCAAATGGCGTTCAGTCAGACGCTCGGCACCACAGATTTTTTTATGCTCGCGGTGATAAAACTCGCTGCGCTGGTCATTGCTGCGGCCAGTGGTTTTCGCGGCGGGCGGATCTTCCCGGCCGTGTTTATCGGCGTGGCATTAGGTTTGATGCTGCACGCCCACGTTGAAGCCGTTCCGGCCGCGATTACCGTCTCCTGCGCTATTCTTGGCCTGGTGCTGGTCGTCACCCGTGACGGCTGGCTTAGCCTGTTTATGGCTGCTGTGGTGGTACCGGATACCACCCTGCTGCCGCTGCTGTGTATTGTGATGCTTCCGGCCTGGCTGTTGCTGGCGGGCAAACCCATGATGGTCGCCAACCGGGAGGACAAATAGTCATCCGCTGTTACGCGACTCCAGCGCCTGGGTGACCTTACGTAATAACACGGGTAAATCGGCTTTTGGCAGCACGACCTCAATCAGCGAGAGCCGTTGTGGACGTGCCAGCCGGGCCAGAACTTCCTCGAGCTGGATGGCCTGAGTCACCCGCCAGCATTCAGCCTGATCCGCAAGGCTGAATGCCCGAGGGATCTGCGTCCAGTTCCAGGAAGCAATATCGTTGTACCGTTGTTTCTCCCCGTGGATAGCTCGCTCGACGGTGTAGCCGTCGTTGTTGAGTACCAGAATTACCGGCGTTTGCCCGTCGCGCAACATGGAGCCGATTTCCTGGATGGTCAGTTGCGCCGCGCCGTCGCCGGTTATCAGGATAACCCGACGCTCAGGCGCCGCCGTTTGCGCGCCAAACGCGGCGGGCAGCGAATAGCCTATCGATCCCCAGAGCGGTTGGACAATCAGTTCCGCCCCCGTAGGCAACAACAGGGACGCGGCCCCAAATGCCGCCGTTCCCTGATCGGCCAGGATCAGATCGCCGGGTGCCAGCGCCTGCTGCACGGTATGCCAGAAGTTCTCCTGGGTCAGTGGACCTCGTTCGATGTGCAGCTGTACGGTCGCAGGTTTAACGGGCGGCGGCGCAATGGAGAGTTCCAGGCATAACTCACGTAACGTGGTAACCGCCTGCTCCATAGACAGTCCACTAAACCAGATGCCTCCCACCCGCGATGCCTGCGGCTGCACCTCAATTGTGCGTTCCAGCGCCAGTTGCTGGGTGAAGCCAGCCGTTAGCGTATCGACGAATCGGGTACCCACACAAATCGTCGTATCCGCCTCTTCTATCGCCTGACGGACGTCGTCACTGCTGGCCCCCGCGCTATAGGTGCCGACAAATCCCGGCTGTTGTTCATCGAAAAGTCCTTTTCCCATCAACAGCGTGGCGTGGGCCATAGGCGTTTCGGCCATCCAGCGTTGCAGGACCGGTTGTAGACCAAAACGGTGGGCGAGAAAATCGGCCAGCAGCGCCACGCGGGGACTGTTGATCAGCTTTTGTCGGGCATGGTAGCGAAATGCCGTCACCACGCTCCCCTGCGATTCCGGTGCAGAGAGGATCAGTTCCGCTGAAGGAGGCAACGCGGGACGTTTCGCCACATCAGCAGGCAGCATCAGGTAACCCGGGCGATGGGCAGTCAACATCGTACTCAGTACACGGTCAATCTCATGACAGGCGTTTTGCGCATCCAACACAGCGCTGGCCGCACACAGGGACTGGCTCATCCGGTAGAAGTGTTGGAAATCGCCGTCGCCCAGCGTGTGGTGCATCAGTTCTCCCCGACGCTGCGCGCCGCTACATGGGGCGCCAACAATATGCAGAACGGGGACATATTCCGCATAGCTGCCCGCCAGGCCATTCATCGCACTGAGTTCCCCGACCCCAAAGGTAGTCAGCAGCGCTCCGGACCCGGCGACCCTGGCATAACCGTCCGCCGCATAGGCAGCGTTAAGCTCGTTGGCACACCCGACCCAGCGCACATGTGGATGGTCGATCACATGGTCAAGAAACTGCAAATTGTAATCACCCGGCACGCCAAACAGATGCCCGATGCCGCACCCGGCAATTCTGTCGAGCAGGTAATCCGCAACGGTGTAAGGGGTTTGCATGACAGCTTTCCTTCTGACGGTAACCTCATGTTGAGTATTGAAGAAGCGTCGGGGCTGTCCAGAAAGAGGCGGCGATGAGGGTGGAAAGCAGGATTTACAGTCTCCCGAGTGAAAATGTCATTGAAAAATCACCAGTGTAAACGTATACACTGGGGAGCTGAATTCACTGCGAGGGAAGACAATGGTTTACCAGCCTGATGAAAATCGCTATCAGAGAATGGCATTTCGCCGCTGCGGTCAGAGCGGCCTGAAGCTACCCGCCATCTCGCTTGGCCTGTGGCATAACTTCGGCGATACCACCCTGGTGGAAAACAGCCGGGCACTGCTTCAGCGCGCATTTGATCTGGGGATTACCCACTTCGACCTCGCCAATAACTACGGTCCCCCGCCGGGTTCAGCGGAACGCAACTTTGGCCGCATCCTGCAGGAAGATTTTTTACCGTGGCGCGATGAGCTCATTATCTCCACCAAAGCGGGATATACCATGTGGGACGGCCCTTACGGCGACTGGGGATCCCGCAAGTATCTGATTGCCAGTCTTGATCAAAGCCTGAAGCGAATGGGGCTGGAGTACGTAGATATTTTCTACCACCACCGTCCCGATCCTGAAACGCCCCTGCGGGAGACAATGCAAGCGCTCGATCACCTCGTACGCCAGGGGAAAGCGCTGTATGTCGGGATTTCCAATTACCCGGCCGATCGCGCTCGTGAAGCTATCGATATCCTCAATGATTTGGGCACGCCATGTCTGATCCATCAGCCTAAATATTCGATGTTTGAACGCTGGGTGGAGGAGGAACTGCTGACGATGTTGCAGGAAAAAGGGGTGGGCAGCATTGCCTTTTCCCCGCTGGCGGGTGGACAGCTCACCGATCGCTATCTGAACGGGATCCCGGCTGATTCCAGAGCGGCAAGCGGAAGCCGTTTTCTGAATGCTGATCAGCTTACCGCCGGAAAGCTGGAAACCGTTCGCCAGCTCAATGCACTGGCTGAAAAGCGCGGACAAAAATTATCGCAGATGGCGCTTGCATGGGTACTGCGCGACGATAACATCACCTCGGTCCTGATTGGTGCCAGTAAAACCTCGCAGATTGAGGATGCGGTCGGCATGCTGGCCAATCGTCATTTCACTGACCAGGAATGCGCCGATATCGACAACATTCTGAACAGTAAGCGTGAGCAGCATTTTTAGCAATTCGTGCTCTCATTCATGATTTAAGAGTTAAGGCGATGAAATGGGGCTTTACGGCCCCGTAATATTACGTTAACAGGCCGACTACGGCTTCGATCGTGAAGGAGATAAAGAATGTTCAGGTCACTGATTCTGGCGGCAGCCCTACTGGCTTTTACACCGCTTGCCGCAAACGCGGGCGAAATCACCCTGTTGCCATCGATAAAATTACAAATTGGCGATCGCGATAATTACGGTAACTACTGGGACGGCGGACACTGGCGTGACCGTGACTACTGGCATCGCAATTATGAATGGCGTAAAAATCGCTGGTGGCGACATGACAATGGCTATCACCGTGGCTGGGATAAGCGTAATGCTTACGAGCGCGGATACCGTGAAGGCTGGCGCGATCGCGACGACCATCGCGGGCGCGGGAAAAAAGGCCACGGTCACCATCATTAAAAAAAAGAGCCTTCGGGCTCTTTTTTATGGTCAAATCCTGCGCTTTTTATCCTGCACCATTTGCCCTTGAGCAAAAATATCCTGAACGTATCTTATCCTCATGAGAATTCACGTCAGGATTAACTTATGAATGCTAATTTTAAGAATGAAATTCAGACATTCGGTCGATCGCTGTTATTGCCGATTGCCGTACTGGCGCCCGTGGGGATGGTCATGGGAATTAGCTCTGCGTTAGGCCAGAGCTATATGATAGAAAAACTCCCGTTTCTCGGGAACGATATATTTAAAGCCATTCTTTCTTCACTGGGATTAATCAGTAGCGTCGTATTCAACAATATCCCGTTATTATTCGCGATGGGTGTGGCGTACGGCATGTCCAAAAAAGAGAAAGGGATTGCGGTTTTTGCCTCCGTGGTGGCCTATCTGACGCTACTTATCGCCATGCATGTTCACCTCAAACTGGCGGGTACACTGGCAAAAGATGAGCTGGCGCTCGTTGGGCAAGGAATGGTACTCGGTATTCAGACGCTGAAAATCGAAGCGCTTGGCGGCATTATTGCCGGGCTACTGGCGGCCAAAGTCACCGACCGGTTTTACCGATTGCAACTTCCTCTCGCCTTTGCTTTTTTCAGCGGTAAGAAATCCGTAGCGATTTTGGCTATCGCCTTTTCGATTCCCGTGGGGTTAATTATCCCTTTTATCTGGGATCTGTTTACTGCCGGTATGCGCGCCATTTCAACCATTATGATGGCTCCTAATATCGGTGCCGGGATTTACATGACGCTCAACCGTCTGTTAATTCCATTTGGTTTACACCATGTCCTGAGTTCGACCGTCCGCTTTACCGCGGCTGGGGGTACCTATCTCATTGACGGACAAACGTATGTCGGCATTTTGCCTGCGATTAATAAGATCCTGTTTGAGCTTGGCCCTTCCCATCCTGCGTGGAAGGAATATATGCCGACGCTCACCAGTTATCTGGCGTCGTCGCAAATGCTCACCACGCTGTTCCGCGTGCCAGCGATTGGGTTGGCGATGTATCACATGGCCTATTTTAAGAATAAGAAATTTGCCAAAGGGATGATTCTGACCGTGGTGCTCACCGCCATGCTGGGGAATATCACCGAACCGCTGGAGTTTTCCTTCCTGTTTATTGCTCCACAGCTCTTTATTGTTTACGCCATACTTTGCGGTTTGCTGACTATTCCACTGCAAATGCTGGATGTGTCCATCGGCTATATTCGCGGCACGATCTTCGACTTCGGTATTTTTGGTCTGATGTATGAACAGACGCACTGGGTAAATTTACTGCTTCTTGGCGCCATTAACTTTGTCGTTTTCTACGCCGTTTTCCGCTTCGCGATCGCTCGCTTTGATATAAAAACGCCGGGACGCGAAAGTGAAACGTCAGACAGTACCTTGCTGAATAATAAAGAGTACGACAAGGTCGCTGAACTGGTTATTCAGGGGCTAGGCGGATCCGACAACATTAAACATGTTGAAAACTGTGTGTCGCGTTTGCGTGTCGATGTAAAGGATCAGAAAAAAATGGACATGACCGTGCTGAAAGAATCGGGATCGCTGGGTACCTTTATTCCCTCCAGCAACCATGTCCACGTGGTCTTTGGCCCACACGTCGAATTTGTCCGCAATGCGGTAGATGACCGCCTTGTCGGCGCGAAATAAGCTTAAGGAGACAGGAATGCGCGCATTGTATGATTCAAAAAGTAAAACCATCGACGATCGGGGAATGAAAACGCTGCTCGCTCAACCTGCGCGGGTCCAGTCCTGGCTGGATGTCGAAGCTGCCCTGGCGCTGTCACAGGCTGAATACGGGATGATTCCCACCCGTGCGGCAGAAAATATTGCCGCCAACTGTCGCGTCGATAAAATCGACCTGACAGAAATGGAACGCCTGCTCCGCGAGATAGGCCACGGCTTTGTCCCGGTGATCAAAGTACTGGTCAAAGCCTGCGACAGCGAAAGCGGGAAGTATGTGCACTATGGCGTCACCACCCAGAATATCCAGCAAACCGCACAGCTTTACCTGGCAAAGCAGTTCGATGACATCATGCAGGGCTTTGTGAACGATATTCTGCGCAACCTGGCGAAAATGGCATCCGATCATCAGGCCACCCTGATGCCAGGTCGCACCCACGGTAAGCATGCCTTACCGGTGACCTGGGGCTATAAAGCTGCCGTATGGATTGACGAACTGTTGAGCGCCCAACAGCGCATGCAGGAAGCAGAAAAACGCGTTTTCACGGTGATGATGGGGGGGGCTGTGGGGGCGTTTCACGCCACTGGCGAAACTGGACGTCGGGTGCAGGATCGCGTCGCACAACGGTTGGGAATGCACTCCATGGCGATCCCTTCGCGTAACTCCCGCGTTTATCGCACGGAATACATCAGCAATTTGTGCCTGCTCGCCACCACGCTGCATAAAATCGCCGAAGAGGTGTATCAGACTTCCAGCGAAGAGTTCGCTGAAGTCTCTGAAGCGTTTACCAAAGGAACGGTTGGCAGCAGCACTATGCCGCAAAAAGTGAACCCCAAACTGGCTAAAGGGATTATCGCCAACGCGCAAAAATTGTATTCCGTGCTCACTTCCTGCCTGTATGTCAGCCCTCGCCCATTTGAAGCAGACAGTTCAGCCTACTTTATCTTCGACGGAAATATTCAGGAAAGCATGGAGTTGATGGCGGAGATCGTGATGCGCGCGGAAGAGTTGACCCGTACGCTGGTGATTAATCCTGAACGTATGCGCCAGAACGTCCACTTAACCCATGGCTTGATCAATAGCGAAAAAATCATGATGCAACTGGTGGAGCGGTTAGGCAAAGACGCGGCGCACGAGCGCGTGTACCAGTTGGCGATGCGCAGCACCCACGAGGGATTGCCCTATGCCGACGTGCTGCGCGCCGACCCCCTGATTCGCCAGCATTTTAGCGATACAGAAATCGACGCCCTGCTCGATCCCGCCCACTACCTCGGTTTGTGTGCGGAGATCGCCGCCGAAACGGCATCGCGCGTATGGGAGAAAGAGGATGTCTGACCCCCTGCTCTCTCTGGCAAGCGACCGAATCATCACACCCGACGGGATACAACGCGGTTATCTGCATATCAAACAGGGACAGATTGTTGGCCTGGATAATTCTCCTCGCGGCCAGGTGGTTGATTACCAACATGCGATGCTGATGCCGGGTTTTGTCGATATCCACGTCCACGGTTGGGGAAGAGGTTCGTTTGCCTGGAAGGGGGAGCGTCACTCTTTACAGGCGATGAGCCGGGATCTGGTCAATGCCGGGGTCACCGCGTGGCTTGCTACGTCCGCCACCCAGCCGGACGCGTTCTTACTGGAGAGTCTGACCACGGCCGCCGACTGGATTGCGCACGCGAAAGCAGAAGACGGGGCTGAAGCCGTCGGCATTCACATGGAAGGACCGTTTATCAATGCCAAATACAGCGGGATGCAGCGCAAGGAGTCTATTCAGCTCCCCAGCATTGAGGGCTTTGAATGCTATCAGCAGGCTGCACGGGGGCAAATTCGCTTAATGACGCTGGCGCCAGAGTTGCCGGATGCGCTGCCGCTGATCCGTCATTTGCGCCGGACTGGCGTCACGGTATCCGCAGGGCATACCGACGCGACGTTTGACGAAACCACCCGGGCGATTGAAGCAGGGCTATGCCACTTTACCCACGCCTTCAGCGCCATGCGCGGATTACATCATCGTGAGCCAGGCGTTGTCGGCGCGCTAATGTACCACCAGGACACCTTCGCCGAAGTGGCAAAACAAAGCGGCATCACCCTACGCCCGGAAGTGTTCGATATTCTCTATCGTCTGAAAAAAGATCGTCGTCTGGTCATGGTCAGCGACTGTCTGGGATATGTGGATTTCCCGGAAGGGTTTGAATTTCACCATTACCTGCGTCAGGAGACGTTTCGTATTCGCCATCATCTTCTGGAAATTACCGATCGCCACGGCAATATCCGCACGGTCTCGCCTGATGACTGGGCGGACGTCTGCACACTGGAGATGAGCTTTCTGGATTCAGTGAAAAATGTGGTTGGTCGTCTGGAGAATAGTTGGGTTTCCGTAGCGCAGATTGCCTGCCTGAATCCGGCGATTCTCGCCGGTGTTGAACAGCGTAAGGGCAGCCTGACGCCCGGAAAAGATGCCGATATTCTTGTCCTTGATGAGGCGTTAGATCTTGAAGCCGTCTGGTGTCGCGGCGTCTTACAACCGCTGGCTAAATAAACACATCACCATAATGGCGTTCGAGGAAATCCCTGAGCGCCTCGGGACTCATACCCTGTACCTGCTGAACAAACTGCTCAGCCGGTATTTTTTTGCGCGCGGAGGCAAGTCCCCGCTCACGAAGCAACTGGAAGTCATCCTGCGTTAGCCAGAAGTTAACTTTGACGTAATCCAGTCCGGCATACCGCAAATGGCTTGAGATCTTATTGGTAAAGGTGATCAGCAGATCAAACTCACGTGACTGGAGCTGTTCAATCTCATTGATATTAATACATACCGGGATATCGATATGAAAACGTGAGGACAGGACCTCTTTGAAATACCCGACCTTACTTTCCGAAGAGTTCGTCACAATAATGACCCGCTTTTTCGGCTCACTCACTACCCGGTTTTTAAGCTCATATTTTTTCGTGATCAACACCAGTGTCGCCAGATGAATGGCGGAAAACGTCGTTTGCCAGCCTTTTTCAATCTCGCTCACCGCAGACTGAACGTCGTCCCAGAGTTTAGGGTAACGATTCTGGACGTTATGCAGTTTTTTATCATCAAACCAGAGATGAAATTTATTCTGGATGATGGCGGCATAGATAAAGTGATAAACCTCGGCAAACCAGGCATGCTGATTGTGAATGGTGTTGTTCAGGCTAGCGGCTAAACGTTCACAGGTCCGTTTCACATGCGCCACCAGGCTGGCGTCATATAAGGTGAAAGGGCGATACGTAAACGTCAGCGAAGCAATCAGGAGATCCAGACAGCGGTTTTCCTGCGGATTGGTCATGGCCTCAAAAGGGAACGTCGTCAAAAACGGCGTCGTCGTACTCTCTTTGATTACATGCCCTCGGCGGATGCGATGTAACGCGAGGCTCAAATACACCAGCAGGTATTTCCGACCGTTGTAACCCAGCGTGTTAATCGGCCGGATAACGTCTTCATAGCAACGTGCAGCCTGGGTAATCTCCGAAGCACATTCACTCAGAAACTGATCGGCAATCGAACGACTGACGGGCTCATTCGCCTGATGGGCTATCAACTGGTGGTGTTTACCAATCTCAACGGTTTTGAGTATTAACATGCACACCGCCAGGCGCAACGAGAACTCATCGCCGACAAGCCGCGACCCGGTACGTGGGATGCTTTGTACCGTCAGGGCGTGTTCTTGCGCCAGACGCAACATCACGGGATTATCATTTTTGACCGTCCCCGCGCTAACATAAAACTTTTTGTAGTACTCGTTTTTATTCACCACATCATGCAAACAGAGCGCCACGAGGAGATCCCTCACACGCTCTTCCGACGTAGTGATATAGCGATTAAAACGTATACGCGCTAAAAATTGCCGGTATTCGCTATAGCCAATCCGGGTCGTAATAAACTGATTATCCTGATGGAGCTGGACGTCTTCCGGCAAGAGTTCATTGAGCTCTTTCATGGTGCGTTTTAGCGTGGAGAGAGTCTTACCGAAACGCTGAACCGCCTCGTCAATCGACAGCGGGCTGTTATCCTGTAAATACTTCAGGAAAGAGAGATCAAAGTGATTCATGAACGCTCGCCAGTGGATAATGCAAGATGCAGGATAACGGAAATCCAGGACTAAAACCGTGACCTGTTGCGTGTCACGGCGGGTTAGATCACAACCCCAGCACCGTGCCGACCAGCAACCACAGGTTCAACGCCACCACCAGCACCACAATCATCCAGCCAGTCTGTTTAACCCAGCGGGTATTCACCAGATCGCCCATCAGTTTGCTGTCGCTGGTAAATATCAGCAGCGGCACCAGCGCCAGTGCAATACCAAAGCTTAACAGCACCTGGCTCATCACCAGAATCCGCGTCGGATCAAGGCCAATCAGAATCACGATAAAGGACGGCATCATGGTGATGGTACGCCGCACCCATAAGGGGATATGAAAGCGGACAAACCCCTGCATCACGACCTGCCCCGCCAGCGTACCAACCACCGTTGACGACAACCCCGCCGCCACCAGGCTCAGTCCGAAGACCGTTGCCGCCGCGTGACTTAATAACGGCTCCAGCGTCAGATAAGCCTGATCCAGATCGGCAACACCGGTGTGACCACTGAAGTGAAACGCGGCGGCGGCAGTCGCCATCATCGCCAGATTGACGAACCCCGCAATGGTCATGGCGATAGCTACATCCCATTTTGTCGCCGCATAGCGCTGCTGACGCGTGCCGCCATGCAGGTGCTGTGTTAACGAAGAGTGCAGGTAGATTACATGTGGCATGATGGTAGCGCCCAGCACCCCGGCGGCCAGAAATACCGCTTCAGAGTTGGGCAAGTCAGGGATTATCATGCCTTTACTCAACTGTGCAAAGTTGGGTTGGGAAAAGATCAGTTCAACGATATAAGCCATGGCGACAAACAGCAGCAGGCCGCCGATCACTTTTTCCAGCGGTTTTTGTCCACGCCGCTGGAGCATCAGGATCAGAAAGGTGGCGATCCCGGTCAGCACCGCCCCCTGCAATAACGAAACGCCGAGGATCAGTTTGAATCCTATCGCCGCCCCGATGAATTCCGCGAGATCGGTCGCCATCGCGATAATCTCCGCCTGCACCCAATAGAACCAGACCACCGGCCGCGGATAGTGATCGCGAATTTGTTCAGCCAGATTTTTACCCGTCGCAATACCCAGTTTCGCAGACAAGACCTGAATCAGCATCGCCATCAGGTTTGCCCAGACCACCACCCACAGCAGTTTATAACCAAAGCTGGCACCGGCCTGAATGTTGGTCGCAAAATTGCCCGGGTCGATATAGCCGATAGCCGCGACAAACGCAGGTCCCATTAATGTGAGCCTTAACTTGCGCGCTGCTCTTCCACTGCTACTCTCAACGCGATCGTTTGTCATCTTCTGCCTCGGAAACATAGCCTTTGCTATGTTTTATAGTATGCCTGATGAGAATGGTTATCAAGTGCATGTAAAAAAGGTAACCTTGATTTCTCTAATAGGCGGGAACGATAAAAGTGTGGGTACAGGAATGCGCGTGGCATGTTTAATAATTGTTACTATATTAGCACAATAACTTAACTATTTACTTTCGCATTAGACATAACAGAAGTGTATGCCGGATCACTATTTTTGAATCTCGTCACAGGTCCTGATTATAGTGTGTGTTAGATCTCGTTTTCTTTGTACACGTTGCATAGAATGTGCACGAAAACTTAACCTGCCTCATATTTGGAGCAAATATGGACCGCGTCCTTCATTTTGTCCTGGCACTTGCCGTTGTTGCGATCCTCGCATTGCTGGTAAGCAGTGACCGTAAAAAAATTCGCATTCGTTATGTCGTTCAACTGCTTGTTATCGAAGTGTTACTGGCGTGGTTCTTCCTGAACTCTGACGTCGGCCTCGGCTTCGTGAGAGGCTTCTCCGAAATGTTTGAAAAACTGCTCGGATTCGCCAATGAAGGGACGAACTTCGTCTTTGGCAGCATGAACGATAAAGGGTTGGCCTTCTTCTTCCTGAAAGTTCTCTGCCCTATCGTCTTCATTTCAGCGTTGATCGGTATTCTGCAACATATTCGCGTGTTGCCGATTATCATCCGTGCCATTGGTTTCCTGTTATCCAAAGTCAACGGCATGGGCAAACTGGAATCCTTCAACGCCGTCAGCTCGCTGATCCTCGGTCAGTCTGAGAACTTTATCGCGTATAAAGATATTCTCGGCAAAATGTCCCGCAACCGTATGTACACCATGGCCGCGACAGCAATGTCCACCGTTTCCATGTCTATCGTCGGTGCGTACATGACCATGCTGGAACCTAAATACGTGGTTGCGGCGCTGGTTCTGAACATGTTCAGCACCTTTATCGTGCTGTCGCTGATCAACCCGTACCGCGTTGATGCCAGCGAAGAAAACATCCAGATGTCCAACCTGCACGAAGGCCAGAGCTTCTTCGAAATGCTGGGTGAATACATTCTGGCGGGCTTTAAAGTTGCGATTATCGTTGCCGCCATGCTGATCGGCTTTATCGCCCTGATCGCCGCGCTGAACGCCCTGTTCGCCACCGTCACCGGTTGGTTCGGCTACAGCATCTCCTTCCAGGGCATCCTGGGCTACATTTTCTACCCGATTGCCTGGGTGATGGGTGTGCCGTCCAGCGAAGCGTTGCAGGTAGGCAGTATCATGGCGACCAAACTGGTTTCCAACGAATTCGTTGCAATGATGGATCTGCAGAAAATCGCCGCCACGCTCTCTCCACGCGCGGAAGGTATCCTTTCTGTATTCCTGGTCTCCTTCGCCAACTTCTCTTCTATCGGTATCATCGCAGGCGCGATTAAAGGCCTGAACGAAGAGCAAGGTAACGTCGTATCCCGTTTCGGTCTGAAACTGGTTTACGGCTCTACGCTGGTGAGCGTCTTGTCTGCCTCTATCGCCGCACTGGTTCTGTAAGACAGCACTGACACAAAAAACGGGGAGCGTATCCCCGTTTTTTTATACCTGTGATTCCCCTAACGGCCTCGGTCGTCCAATCAGATACCCTTGCAGGTAGTTCACGCCCAGGCTTAACAGCAGCTCCCGCTGCGCAGGTGTTTCCACGTATTCCGCCACTACGCTTAACGACTTCGCCTTTGCCAGATCGGTTATCGACTTCACAATCATCGCGTCCAGTGAATCGGTCAGAATATCTTTTACAAACACGCCGTCGATTTTGATGATGTCAGCCTGCAAACGCTTCAGGCGCTCGTAATTGGCATACCCGGTACCAAAATCGTCAATCGCAATCCGGAAGCCGAATTTATGCAACTGTTCAAGGTTCTGCATGCTGGTTTCCGAATTGGAAAATGCCTGCTCTTCGGTGATCTCAATGATCACCGTTTCCGGGGCGATACCATAGCGGGTGAACAGGCGAATAATGCGCGGCGCCGTCTCTTTTTGCAGCAGGGTCAGCGGCATGAGATTCACCGAGAAAAGCGGTCCCGCCTCGCCAGAAGGATGCGCAGATAGCCAGTTCAGCAAGGCTTCCACCACCTGCAAATCAAAACGGGCGCTGAGGTTAAATTGCGCGATCAGCGGGATGAACTGATCCGGCGTCATAATACCTTCGTCGCTTTTCAGCCGCGCAAGAATCTCGTCGTACCCTTTGCCGTGAGCGTCGCGGATAGGCTGCGCATAAAGCAGGAGATCGCCGTTATCGAGCGCTTTACGAATTTTATTGAGCAGCAGCACCCGTTCGGTCGTCTGGCCCGTCGCGACTTCCTGGCTATGCGTCAGCGCCAGGACCCGGTGATTGGCGCAGGATTGTTCCGCCAGCCAGCTTAACTGACCCAACAACGGTTGCAGCGTCTCCTGCTTCCCATCCCATTGCCCCCAGGATGCGCCGTAGCCCATGTCCAGCCCGGTGTTGTTCCAGTAAATTTTACGACTGTTCAACAGGTCGAGCATATGTTGCAGACGGGCATCCATTTCCGGCCCGTTAAGCACCAGTAATAATTCACTCCCCGGCAACTGAAAGATTTTTTCATTCTCAAGCATCAACGGTTGCAGCATACGGTGCACCGTGCGTTTGCTGTGCACGCGCATTAACATGCCGTAGTGACGGCTCAGAAACTCCAGATTCTCCAGTCGCAGACAGCAGACGCTCTGCCCTGACTCTTTTTTCAGGAACTGCTCCAGCGCACGCAGATTCGGTAAACGAGTTAAGGGGTCGGTAAGCGCTTGCATATGCCAACGGCGATTAAGCCATTCACTGCGCTGAAAGATGCGCATCATATACATCAGGCAGATACTGAACGAAACAAGAACCGACAGGATAAACGCCAGCGAATACTCCGACCCCACGCCTTGTAAGAAATTGCGGTTATAGGTCAACAAGAACAGCGTGCTAATCGCCCAGCTTAGATTAATAAACGGATAGGTGAGTTTACCCACGCCGGTGGTAAAAATAATGAAGAAGACCGGCACCAGATACCCTGCAATGTATCCGCTCTCCAGGGGAGAACACATAATGACAAGAAGGACCGAAATACAGGCCAGCCAACTGACGGTAAATAAGCGCTTTTCTTTATCGAAACACGGGGCAATATCTCTGCACCAGAACGTTCGGGCATACCGTGGATTCACAATCATCCGTAGCGGATAATAAAACAGCAAGGTGAAGATCAGCGCCGCCGAGATCAGACTCAGAATATCGACAATCGTGAAGATGGCTGCCGCAGCACCAAAGAATGTCGACACCGCGACCGGGAAGTCGAGATAATGCCCGGCGAGATACATGCTGATCTTCATCCCGACAGGAGCCACAAAGCCAAACCAAATCACCCTGCGCCAGATATTGCGATCGGGCAAGCCGTAACGCCAGCGCGGTCCAATATGCCAGCGAACAAGCGCGCTCGTTCCTAGTACGGCAAACATCTGACAAAAGAGCAACACGATACCTTGCGCAAACGGCAGATGAAGATTCCAGTGATTGGTCAGGTATAACGCCAGCACAATAGGCAGAACAGCGCGTCGACCAAACAGCAGCAGCATCGACAGCAGAACGCACAGCGGTAGCCACGAAAGATAGATATCGCTGGAGTCCACTATGGTGCGAGGGGAAATCAAACGTGAAAACTGGATGGCTGCGATGGAGAGTACGATCGCAAGAGCGAATATTCTTATATTATTTATCAGGTTACGCTTGGGTGGCATGAATTAACTGCTCTCACGGAACGAACTATTTGTCACATAAATGATAAGTTTATTCGCACCGCGAAGCAAACCTATACCCGCCAGATAAATCCACCGAATTTGTGAGCACAGATTCTGGCTTAATAGAAACTGTATTACAAAAATGAAAGGCGCGCAGAGATAAAAAAACCCCCGCTTCACAGCGAGGGTTCTGAATTTGGTGGAGCTAAGCGGGATCGAACCGCTGACCTCTTGCATGCCATGCAAGCGCTCTCCCAGCTGAGCTATAGCCCCACGATGCGTTTACGTACCAAGTTTGCTGGGTGCAAAATTTGGTGGAGCTAAGCGGGATCGAACCGCTGACCTCTTGCATGCCATGCAAGC
>ERZ506941.87-NODE-87-length-85993-cov-15.1624_pt1 | contig 85993 bp, 75 predicted proteins | sample MGYA00512901_ERZ506941 | MGnify/ENA metagenome assembly ERZ506941 | reverse complement strand
AATCCGTATCTTCGAGTGCCCACACAGATTGTCTGATAAATTGTTAAAGAGCAGTGCCGCTTCGCTTTTTCTCAGCGGCGCGGGGTGTGCATAATACGCTTTCCCGCTTCAGAGTCAAGCATTTATTTCGCTTTTCTCTGTCGGTGTTCATCACTGGTTTTCACCGGAGAACCCTGCTGACCCGGCGGCTTGTGTGCCGTTGTTCCGTGTCAGTGGAGGCGCATTATAGGGAGTTATTTCGGGCTGACAAGGGGAAATTTAAAATAATTTTCCGAGTGCGTAATATTTACCCAAAACAGCGTTAAACCGTCAGTTTTTCGAGCGATTCAAAGCCATAGCGCTGCAAAACGGGCAATAATTGCTCAGTTTCTGGCGTCATCGCCATGCAATAGGCAATGTTGGCATCTACTGATTTCGCATCCGGCGCTTCATGTTCCAGTAGCCAGGCAGTACGTCGTGCAATGGCCGCCCCGGAATCGACCAGTCGCGTTCCTTCAGGCAGAACCTGTAAGAGTTCTTCCTGCAACAGGGGAAAGTGGGTGCAGCCAAGTACCACGGTATCAGGTGGCTCCGGCATCCGCAGCCACGGGCGCAGGATCCGTTGCAGTTCTTCCAGCGGCACGGGCTCGCCGTGCAACTTCGCTTCCGCCAGTTCCACCAGCTCTGCGGACCCCAGCATGGCTATCTGGCACTCATTGGCAAAGCGCGCGATCAGTTCATGCGTATAAGGGCGCTTCACCGTCCCGCGCGTGGCCAGAAGCCCGACAACCCCGTTCGCCGTCAGACGCGCCGCCGGTTTGATCGCCGGTACCACGCCCACAACCGGGAAAGCGAACTTCTCACGTAAGGCAGGAAGAGAGACCGTGCTGGCCGTGTTACAGGCGATAACGGCCAGAGAAAGAGGATAACGCTGCTGTACCGCCGTCACGATCTCAACAACGCGCTCAACGATAAATGCCTCGCTCTTCTCCCCATAAGGAAAAGCCACGTTATCGAAAGCATAGATATAGTGGAGATCCGGCAGGAGATGCCGAATCTCATCATAGACCGACAACCCACCGACACCGGAATCAAATACCAGCACGGTGGGGCGTGGATCAGAAGGTGTAGCTGCCAGACAAGGTGTATTCCCGTCCTGCAGTTTGGTAGCCATAAACTGTCTCGTAATCTTTATCGAACAGGTTGGCTATTTTACCACGAACTGTGAGATGTGAGGTGACTGGATATGAAAGTCCGAGGTCCCACACGCTCAGCCCGCCCATTTTCACCTTCCGGGAATTGTCGTAGTCGTAATCGTAACGCTCGCCAATATACTGATAGGTCACATCCCAGCCCAGATCGTAGACCTGTCCGCTGAGCTCGTACTTCACCTGCTGTTTAGCGCGACGATAAAGCGGCTGATCGGTTTCATCATCACGCGGATCAACATACTGCAACGTTAAGCGATGATCGACCGGCCCGGTCGTCAGGTTCCCGGTCCATTCCAGGCCTTTGATGGTCGCGGATTTGACGTTGAAGTAGGTATTGTTGTTGTAGTCGATCAGGTTCTGAATTTTGTAGCGATAGGTCGACAGACGCCAGTCAAGCGGGCCGGTCAGCCCTTCTAATCCGGCTTCCCACTGCTTCGACTCTTCCGGCTTCAGGTTTGGGTTAGAGGCGATCCCAAAACGCTCCGCACCAAACTGTTGCCCCAGTGAAGGCGCAAGGAAGCCCGTGCCATAGGAAAGCGTCACTTTATAGTCATCAACAAACTGCCATCCCGCCGCTGTTTGCCAGGTACCATGCCAGCCGAACTGGTCGTCATGGTCTTCACGGCCCGACGCTTCCAGCGTCACGCTATCAATCTGCTGTTGCCCGGTGAGATAGAGGCCCGTGTTATCACGCTTATAGTTGTCTGTCCCATACTCGCCGAAGGACATCAGCTTTTCTTGTTTCCAGTCGACACCAGCACTGACAGCGCCGTGCCCGACAATAACGTTGTTGCCCCACTGGACGTAGCGCTGTTCCATATCATCAAGGCTATAACCTGTGGCATAGCGCCCATTCAGGCTGCTGTAGTTATAGTCCTTAATTCGCTGGTAGTTAGCGACCAGTTGTGACGAGTAGATTCCAGAATTGAAGCGCAGCCCCGTATCCCACGACTGAGTGTAATTCTGGTGCTCGTCGTTTCCGCCGTCATATCCCCAGTTCCCCTGGTCGTAATCGGCATTACTGGCATAGCCGTAGCCACGAAAGTAACCATCGAATTGATCGTTAAATTTGTGCTCAACGCCACCCCAGAAGAGTTTATTGCGATAACCATCGCGATCGCTGTCGCCGCTATAGCTGGAACGCGGCTGAACGTCGAAGCCTTTGGTGGTCTGATAAGCCCCGGCCGCGGTTACCACGGTATCGCCAAAACGCTGGCGGTACGTACCGTCATATTGCTGATAACCTTTTGACCCCACGCCAGCATTAATCTGCGAACGTTCCTCACTCGTCATAGTGATGATGTTCACTACGCCGCCAATCGCGCCAGAGCCATAAATGGCTGAGCGCGGGCCACGGATATACTCAATGCGCTGCACCAGCGACACCGGGATCTGGTCAATATCGGAATTATTCGTAATGCCCGGACGGGCGACCGGAATACCATCGACTAACACCAGAACGTGTTTCGCTTCGGTACCCCGCACAAACAGAGAAGAGCTTTGCCCCATGCCGCCATTCTGGGCGACATCCACGCCTGGCAGGCGGCGCATGACATCCAGAACGGTTCGGGACTGCCAGCGTTCGATATCCTCGCGGGTGACAATATCGGTCGGGGCCAGAACGGTATTAACAGGTTGTTGAAAACGGTTTGCTGTCACGACAAGCGTGTCAGGGGTGGCATCCTGTGCCCAACCCGAAAAAGCCGTGACGGAGAGCGCCGTCAGCAGCGATGTTTTTTTAATCATTGTAAAGCATCCACAATATAAGAAGGATGCCGCAGGTCCCACCGATAGTACGCGATGATGAAAACCAGTTGCGACGTTAGCCGGCAGGTCTTCGGGCTTGGAAGGTTATCCACGGATATAAGAGATGAAGACTTCCCACCCAACAGGCAGTGTCTGCTTACGCTCTCATCTCACCTTTCCTTACCGCTGCGCGTCAGCTCCAGATTTACACTGGATTCCCTATTAACTCACAGGACCGGCACACGGATGCTACAGTTTGTAACATCTTACTGTCCAGCGTGTTTGTTAAATATGAGAGATCATCAATGACTGGACATCTGTTGAGCAATCCCTACAATCCCCGCGTACTTTTATTTTTCAGGATACATCATGACCCCCGAACACCTTCCGACAGAACAGTATGACGCGCAGCTCGCCGAAAAAGTGGTGCGCTTGCAGAGTATGATGGCGCCCTTTTCTGGCCTTGTCCCGGAAGTGTTTCGTTCGCCGGTCAGTCATTACCGTATGCGTGCTGAATTCCGCATCTGGCACGATGGCGATGACCTCTATCACATCATTTTTGACCAACAGAGCAAAAGCCGAATCCGCGTCGACAGCTTCCCTGCGGCGAGTGAACTGATTAACCAGTTGATGACCGCGATGATCGCAGGCGTGCGCGACAACCGCGTGTTGCGCCATAAACTGTTCCAGATTGATTACCTCACCACCATGAGTAATCAGGCAGTGGTTTCGCTGCTGTATCATAAAAAGCTGGACGACGAATGGCGTGAAGCCGCCGAAGCGCTCCGCGACGCCCTGCGTGCGCAGAACCTGAACGTGCATCTGATTGGCCGCGCGACAAAAACCAAAATCGCGCTGGATCAGGACTACATTGATGAACGTTTGCCAGTTGCGGGCAAAGAAATGATCTATCGCCAAGTTGAGAACAGCTTTACGCAGCCAAATGCGGCCATGAACATTCAGATGCTGGAGTGGGCGCTGGATGTCACTAAAGGCTCGAAAGGCGACCTGCTTGAACTGTACTGCGGTAACGGCAACTTTTCTTTAGCGCTGGCACGCAATTTTGACCGTGTGCTGGCCACCGAAATCGCCAAACCGTCTGTTGCCGCCGCGCAATACAACATTGCGGCGAATCAGATTGATAACGTGCAGATTATCCGCATGGCGGCGGAAGAGTTTACGCAGGCAATGAACGGCGTGCGCGAATTTAACCGCTTGCAGGGTATCGATCTGAAAAGCTATCAGTGCGAAACGATTTTTGTCGATCCGCCCCGCAGCGGTCTGGACAGCGAAACGGAGAAAATGGTGCAGGCATATCCGCGCATTCTGTACATCTCCTGTAATCCGGAGACGCTGTGCAAGAACCTGGAAACGTTAAGCCAGACGCATGACGTATCACGTCTGGCGCTGTTTGATCAGTTCCCGTATACGCACCATATGGAGTGTGGGGTGTTGTTGACGGCGAAGTGAGTGTCATAACCGGATGATGACGCAAAGCGTCTCATCCGGCCTCTCCTCTTTATTCCGACACTTCCTGCTTGCGATTACGCATTTTCACGCCGATCCAGAAGACCAGAATGACCGACAGCACCGCCGGGAAGAAGTTGGAACCGATATCCGGATATTCCGCGCGCACCACGGTGCTGTAAAGCAGAACGCCGAGAATAAAGCAGGCGGCAGCCAGACCCGGTAAACCCACAGGCATGGTGCGATTCAAATAACGTTGATGCAGACAGTACACCGTCAGCACCAACGAGATAATCGGAAATACAGAAAACGGCACGATGGAGCTAAACAGCGCCGCGAATGTGCCATTGATTGACAAGCCAGCGACCAGCGCCAGCAGCAGCGTACCTTTATCCTGAACTGACTGTTTCATTACTCTTCCTTCACGTTACCCGGAATGAGGGGCATCTTCTCTTGTTCACGGCGATACCAGTAATACGCACCTTTCGAAATCATGCGCAGTTGCAGTACCAGTCGCTCTTCTAACTGCCGACGCTGTTCCGCGCCCACGTCCAGCGCTTCGGCGCCTGCACTGAAGACAATCGTCACCATCGCTTCGGCTTGCGCTTCAGTAAACGCACGCGGCATATGGTTTTCGATTTCCAGATAGTCCGCAAGTTCCGCGATGAAGTGCTGAATTTCTCGCGCAACGGCAGCACGGAACGCCGCTGAGGTGCCAGAACGTTCACGCAATAATAAACGGAAGGCGTTGGGGTTGTTACCGATGAACTCCATAAATGTGGAGACCGAGGTGCGGATCACACTCCCGCCCTTGGCGATACGCTGACGAGCCTGACGCATCAACTGACGCAACATCAGACCGCTTTCATCAACCATGGTCAGGCCGAGCTCATCAACATCACGGAAATGACGATAAAAGGAGGTTGGCGCAATGCCCGCTTCACGTGCGACTTCACGCAAACTGAGACTGGCGAAGCTACGCTCCGCGCTCAGTTGACTAAATGCGGCTTCTACCAACGAACGCCGGGTTTTTTCTTTTTGCTGCGCTCTAACGCCCATCACGATGTCTGAATCCTTCCGTATGCCTTGTCCGGCACTATACCAGAGTTCAAAGTTAATCTGTTTGTTCAGCTTTGTGAATGATTGTTTACGCGCAGTTTGTGCTTCGGCTTCGCAAAAAAGCACAACGATAATTGGGTTATCCCGGCAATGATGTTACTATTCTGTTGCTTTTATGTATAAGAACAGGTAAGCCTTACCATGCCACATTCCTACGATTACGATGCCATAGTTATAGGTTCCGGCCCCGGCGGCGAAGGCGCTGCAATGGGTCTGGTTAAGCAAGGAGCTCGTGTTGCCGTTATCGAGCGTTATCATAACGTTGGCGGCGGTTGCACCCACTGGGGCACCATCCCGTCAAAAGCGCTCCGCCACGCAGTCAGTCGTATTATCGAATTCAATCAGAACCCCCTTTATAGCGATCATTCCCGCCTGCTTCGTTCCTCATTCGCCGATATTCTCAACCATGCCGACAACGTGATTAATCAGCAAACACGGATGCGGCAGGGTTTTTATGAGCGTAACCACTGCGAGATCTTGCAGGGTAACGCCCATTTTGTTGACGAACACACGCTGGCGCTGGAATGTCATGACGGTACGGTTGAAACCCTGACAGCAGAGAAATTTGTCATTGCCTGCGGATCGCGCCCTTATCATCCGGCAGACGTGGATTTCTCGCACCCGCGCATTTATGACAGCGATTCGATCCTCAGTCTGCACCACGAACCGCGCCATGTGATTATTTATGGCGCCGGGGTGATTGGCTGCGAATATGCGTCGATCTTCCGCGGAATGGAGGTCAAAGTTGATCTCATCAACACCCGCGACCGTCTGCTGGCGTTCCTCGATCAAGAGATGTCCGACTCCCTCTCTTACCACTTCTGGAACAGCGGCGTCGTCATTCGCCACAATGAAGAGTATGAGAAAATCGAAGGCTGCGACGATGGCGTGATCATGCACCTGAAGTCCGGTAAGAAACTGAAGGCCGACTGCCTGTTGTATGCCAATGGTCGTACCGGCAACACCGATTCTCTGGCGTTACAGAATATCGGTCTGGAAACCGACAGCCGTGGTCAGCTCAAGGTTAACAGCATGTACCAGACCGCCCTGCCGCACGTTTACGCCGTCGGAGATGTGATTGGTTACCCGAGCCTGGCGTCCGCAGCATACGACCAGGGACGCATTGCCGCCCAGGCGCTGGTGAAAGGGGAAGCGAACGCGCACCTGATTGAAGATATTCCCACCGGGATTTACACCATCCCGGAGATCAGTTCCGTGGGCAAAACCGAACAGCAACTGACAGCGATGAAAGTGCCTTACGAAGTGGGCCGCGCTCAGTTTAAACACCTGGCGCGCGCGCAAATCGTCGGCATGAACGTAGGCACGCTGAAGATTTTGTTCCATCGGGAAACGAAAGAGATTCTGGGGATTCACTGCTTTGGTGAACGCGCAGCCGAGATTATTCACATCGGTCAGGCGATTATGGAGCAGAAAGGTGGTGGTAACACGATTGAGTACTTCGTTAACACCACCTTTAACTACCCGACGATGGCGGAAGCCTATCGGGTAGCGGCGCTAAATGGTTTAAACCGCCTTTTTTAACGCCTTGTCGAAATGGCCATCCATCGCACCGCGGATGGCCTCTGCCAGTTGCTCATAGCGACTACGCAGCGGTGATCCTGGACGATACACCAGCCCCACCGTACGACGCGGCTCAGGCTTAATGCAGGGCAGATATACCACGCCATCACGTTTGCGTTCTTGCGGAACCGCCAGCGCAGGCAGCAGGGTAATACCGCTTCCTGCCGCTACCATGTTACGCAGCGTTTCCAGACTGGTCGCACGGAAGTGGGTGTCTTCGTCAGCACCGGCTTCAAAGCAGAATCCCATCGCCTGATCGCGCAGACAGTGACCGTCCTCCAGCATCAGCAGTTTTTCGCCTGCCAGATCGGACATCGGCACGCATTCGCGATTCGCCCACGGGTGATCTTCGTAGATCGCCAGCAGCATCGGCTCGTCGAACAACGGCACTTCGATAAAGGCCTCGCTCTCTTTCACCAGCGCCAGGATCACGCAGTCAAGCTTGCCGCTATCCAGTTGCGCCAGCAGCTGATGGGTCTGCGCTTCATGCAGATACATTTCCAGCTTCGGGAAAGTCTGGTGCAGCATCGGGATAATATGCGGCAGCAGGTAAGGACCGACAGTGGGAATCAAACCAATGTGCAGCGGACCTGACATGGTTTCGCCCTGTTGGCTTGCCATCTCCTTGAGCACTTTGACCTCACGCAGCACGGTACGTGCCTGATCCACCAGCAGTAAACCCGCCTGGGTGAACAGCACTTTACGACTCGTACGCTCCAGCAGCATCACGCCCAGCTCATCTTCCAGCTTGCGGATTTGTCCGCTCAGCGTTGGCTGACTAACGTGACAGGAGTCCGCCGCGCGCCGGAAGTGGCGATGTTCGGCTAATGCCACCAGGTATTCAAGATCACGAATATTCATTATTCATCCTCCATCGCCACGATAGTTCATGGCGATAGGTAGCATAGCAACGAACGATTATCCCTATCAAGCTTTCTGTCTGATAATCCATCACAGAAACGGAGCAGTCTCGTTTAACCCTTGAAGCCACTGCCCGTTCAGAGAGTCTCTCTCTACCCAAATAACGAAAGCCAACGTGAACTTTTGCGGACCCCGTGGTCCGCATTTTTTTTGCGTAAAAAAGCCAGGCATCGTGCCTGGCCGGAATGAAGTTAATCAGCGTTATATTGCACTCAATGCATCCGCAACGCGTTTGAATTGCGCAAACCGGCTACGCAGCATGTTGTGCTTTACGGCATTCGGCTCAAGTCTGATCACCGACGGCAGAGTGGCGTTAATCGCCTGTGCGAATCCTGCATAATCCCCCACGCCAACGGCCGCACACATCGCCGCCGCCCGGCACCCGGACTGCTCGACATCGACAATTTCAAGCGGCAGATTGCTGGCATCGCAAAACATCTGCATCCAGATACGCGAATGCGTTGGCCCGCCAGTAAAACGAATCGCCTGGGTTGCGCCGTTGAGTTGCAGCATCCGGTCCTGATGCAGTAAATGAGAAAATACGATGCCCTGATAGATAGCGTAAACCATGTCTGACGCATCGTGATGCCCTGCCAGCCCGAAAAAGCCGCCGCTTAATGAGTCGCAATAGTTTGAGCCGTACAGCCACGGGAAAAACAGAATGCTGTCTGGCTTCTGATACCCCTGCTCCGCCCACCGGTTAAGCGTATCGTGATCGTTCGCCAACGCCGGGAAAAAATGGTTGATAAACCAGGTCAGATTACTGGCGGAAGTGGGGCTGCCTTCATGCGCAAAATACTGCCCAGGAACACTGAATTTACCCCACACATAGGGATAATCCGCCGGAATAATGCGATCGAATACCCGGGTAGCGATAGACCAGGTGCCCGCTACCGCACTGAGGTGCGAGCTGTCATGCACACCGGAGGTGATGGCTGCGCCAACCACGTCAAAGACCCCGCCGAACACGGGTGTACCTGCCTTCAACCCGCATAACGTAGCGGCATCGGCGGTCACATAGCCAGCGAGATCGGCAGAACCTATCACCCCCGGCGTGCAGTGCACCATCTCCTCAATGCCAAACAGGGCGAACAGCGCGGGATCGAACTCATTACGCTGCTGATTAAACAACTGGCTCCCGGAGATATTGGTCTCTTCACAGGCAAGGTTATCCGTCAGGCAGTAACGAATATAGTCGTGCGCCATCAGGATGTGGCCCGTCCGCGCGTAGTTCTCCGGCTCATGCTGTTTCAGCCAGGCCAGCAGCGCTGCCGGATGAGAAGGCCAAAGCTGTTGCAAACTGAGCGGGTACGCCTGGCGATCGACACCCTGCGCCTTCCAGCTTGCCACCAGCGGTTGCGCCCGGGAATCTGAAGAGACGATGCCATTACGGACGGGTTTGCCGGATTTATCGACCAGGTAAAGTCCTTTACCGTGTGCAGAAAAGCCAATCCCGCGGATCTGTTCCGCCGCAATATGGCTCTCGGCCAGCGCGCGCTGAATCACGAGACATGTGGTGGCCCAGAGCGCGTTCATATCGCGCTCACAACACCCCACCTGTGGGCTCAGCAGCGGCAAGGTTTGGGCCGCAACGGTGACTTCTCTACCTTCGGCGGTATAAATCCCCGCTTTGGTGACTGTGCCGCCCAAATCAATGCCGATAAAGTAATGGCTCATCGTTATCTCCTTAACCTGCCATGAGCGGCCGTTCGTCATACCACCCAGCTGCCTGCATCTTGCTCTCTATCCACTGGCGCGCATGGATAATTTCTAACAACGGCTCGGCGGACTTTTCCGTCCACATCTCAATCAGGAAGGTTCCCCGATAGTTAAGGCGGCGTAGCGTTTTGAACAGCTTGATAAAGTCCACACACCCTTCGCCAAAGGGCACATCGCGGAATTGCCCGGGCGAATCCGGCGTCACCGGGAATGTGTCTTTGAGATGGATCGCGGCAATACGGTCGATGCCTTTCGCCAGTTCGCTCTCCAGTTCGTTACCCCAGGCAGTTAAGTTGCCGACGTCCGGGTAAACGGTGAACCACGGCGAGTTAATTTTTTCATCCAGCACTTTCCATTTACTGATGGAATTGATGAAAGGCGTATCCATGATTTCCACGGCACACATCACCTGCGCAGCTGCAGCCTGCTCCGCGGCCCAGGCCATCGCATCTTCGAACCAGGCGATAGTCTCTTCATTCTGTGGCTCATAATAAACGTCATAACCGGCAAGCTGGATGGTCCGTATCCCTAAATCCTGCGCTAGCCGCAGCGCTTTTTGCATGATGGCGCGCGCCTGCTGGCGAGTCTGGCTATCGTGGCTGCCGAACGGGAAGCGGCGATGGGCGGATAAGCACATCGTTGGAATGCGCACCCCGGTTTTCTGGATCGCGCTGATGATTTCCATGCGCTCCGCGAGAGACCAGTCGAGGCGTGCCAGCCGCTCTTCGCTCTCATCCACCGACATTTCGACAAAATCAAAACCGCAGGATTTTGCCAGTGCCAGTTTTTCTACCCAACTGGTGTTTCCGGGTAGCGCCTTTTCATAAATACCTAACGGGTGGCTACGCATTATCTTCCCTCACGAGTGGCCAGTTGTTGTAACGCTTTTCGGCTGTGATTCATGGCGCGCTGTGCCTGCCATTTTTGCTTAAAGAATTTAAACGCCAGCGCTGCTATCAGCGTGATACCCCAGACCGCCAGATTGAAATGCAGGCTGAGGCCTAACAGGCTCAGGCCGGTGGCGATCACCTGCAGCACCAGCAAGGCGCAAAAGACGTGGCTGACTTTGCCTGAGCCGCCGAAGGGATCGGTGCCGCCCAGCACAATCGCCAGTACCGTCAGCAGCAGATAAGAATCGCCATAGCCCATACGGGCGGAGTTAAAACGGGCCAGCATAATCAGCCCGGCCAGCACACACAGCAGGCTGGAAATCGCATAAATCGCCATTAACACACGGTGGGTGCGAATGCCGCTAAACCAGGTCGCATTGATGTTGCTGCCGCACATATAGATGATTTTCCCGGTACGGGTTTTGCCGAGGAACAGCGCCAGACCCAGGGTAGCGACGATAAAAATCACCATCGGCACCGGAATGCCAAAGATCACTTCCGACCCGATACTGCGCACCACCGGTGGCATACCGCTTAGCGCCGCGCCTTTAGTCAGGTAAACGCCGATGCCGCTGATAATGGTCATGCTGCCCAGCGTCACCAGAATCGGGTGCGCGCCAACGCGGGAAATAATGGTCCCGGTGAGCGCGCCGATCGCCATGGCGATCGCCATCGCGCCCAGCAGCGCCAGAAACAGCCACCACAGTTGCATACCGGTAGACGCGTCAGCCGGCACATACTGGATCAGCAGCCAGGCCATAAACAGGCTGGTCAGATTCGCGGTACCGATAATCGCCAGATTCAGACCGCCGCTCAGCATCGGGACAAACATCGCAAAGGTCAGCAGCCCCAGTTCCGGTAGCTGAAAGGCGATACTCAGAAAAGTGTTGTCGGTAAAAAAACGCCCTGGCATCGCCAGACTGAACGCCGCCACGGCGAAGAAACAGATCGCCAGCAACCCTGAGCTGGTGCTATCAAGCGGTAAAAATGCCTGCTTTTTCATTTCAAGCCCCCCTGTCAGACGAATCCAACGTCCGTTTCTTTACGTTTTTTGTAATGGGTGACGCAGATAGCCGAGACAATCACCACGCCGATGACGATATTCACGAAGTAGCTGGAGACGCCGATCAGGTTAAGACCGTTTTTGAGGATGCCGATCAGAAAGACCCCCATTAGCGTGCCGATCACCGAACCGCGCCCGCCGGACAAACTGGCTCCGCCCAGCACGGCGGCAGCCAACACATCGAGTTCGCCGCCCACCAGCGCGTTAGGCACCACTTCACTCATGCGGTAGGCCTGTAGCATTCCGCCAATGGCGGCGGCGGCGCCAAGATACCCGTAGGCAAACAGATAAATCAGCGATACCCGGATACCGATACGTCGTGCCGATTCGGTACTGCCGCCCACCGCATACAGCTGGCGGCCAATATGGGTTTTATTCATCAGCATCCAGGTGAAACAGGCCATCGCCAACATCACCACCAGCGGCAGTCCGACCTGGTAGGTTTCTCCTTCAAAACCAAAACTAAACAGCGATCGCTGGGTGATCCACCAGTCCGGCAGGTCATAGATGCTGTGGCCGTTGGTCAGCCACATCAGCATGCCGAACAACAGCGACTGCATACTGATGGTGATGATGATGGAAACCACATTGAGGTAATAAATCAGGATCGCGTTGATCAGGCCAAATATCACACCCAGCGCGATAGCAAACCCCAGGCACAGCAGCGGGCTGGTCATGGTGCCGCTGAGCAACAGCGACGCCACCACGTACTGAACCACCGACGCCACGGCGGCGAAGGAAATATCAATCCCCCCGGTAACCAGCACCACAAACAAGCCGAGGGCGAATATCCCCGTCACCGCGTAGCTTTCGGTGAGATCGAGCAGGTTCTGGATTGACAGGAACTCATTACTCATCAGCGAAAAAAACGCCAGCATCAGGACGATGACCCAGCCCAGCCAGCCTTCCACCGACCGTGGAAACCGGAGCGACAATACATTAGCCATTAATCACCTCCGCCAGCTGCTGCTCGGTATAGTCCGCAGGCAACAGCTCGTTAATAATTTTCCCGCGCTGCATATGGAAAATACGATCGCAGTTGTAATACGCCTCTGGCGCTTCATCGGTAATCAGCAGCACGGAAATACCGACGCCGGAAAGGCGGTGGATAAGCTGATAAATACTGTCTTTCGCGCCAATATCGACGCCGACGGTCGGCGCATCGAGGATCAAGACTTTGGGGCGGGTTAAAATCCATTTTGCCAACACCACTTTTTGTTGGTTGCCGCCGGACAGCGTCGAGAGCGGGTTATCGGGATTGGCGACTTTAATATCCAGATCCTGGATCCACTCCTGAACGAGGGTGGCTTGCCGTTTTTCGTCAATAACATGCCACGGCGTTTTTAACCGGTTAAGGATCGAAAGCACCATATTGTCGCTGACCGACTGCGGGAGTACCGCGCCCAGCGTCAGGCGGTCTTCAGAGACATAGGCAATGCCCAGTTTCGCGGCCTGCGTATTGTCTTTGATGGTGACTTTTTTCCCTTCCAGATAAATCTCTCCGCTATCCGGATGGGTAATGCCAAAAAGACTTAACGCCAGCTCTGTTCGCCCTGAGCCTAACAATCCGCACAGTCCCAGCACTTCACCCTGGTGAAGCTTCAGTGAAATATCCTCGAACTGCCCTTTCCGACTGAGCTTATTCAGTTCCAGCACCACTTTTCCTTCCACGCTGTTCGGCAGCTTTTTCTGATGGACAATCGTTCTGCCGGTCATCAGTTCGGTAATACGCGACGGGGTTAGTAAATTCGCCGCCCAGGTGCCAATGATTTCGCCATCGCGGATCACAGTAATACGGTCGGAAATCTCTTTCACTTCATCCAGACGATGGCTGACAAACACCACGGTGATATTTTTATCGCGCAGATAATTGACCGTGCGCAGTAGTTGGTTAACTTCAGTACGCGTCAGCGACGCCGTAGGCTCATCCATAATCACCAGCCGGGCATCGGCCACCAGCGCGCGGCAAATCGCCACCTGCTGGCGCTGGGCAATCGGTAAATGCTGAACCTGCGCGTCCGGATCGAGGGAGAAATGTAATTCGTGGATAATTTTTAGCGCCAGCGCTTTCAGACGGGCTTTGCGGTGCCAGCCAAAATAGCCCTTGAGATTTTCTTCAAAGGCGATATTTTCCGCGACCGTGAGGTTCGGGAATAACGACAGATCCTGATAAATAACCTGAATGCCTAACTCACGGGCTTTATCCGGCGAGAGTCTGGACCAGGATTTATCATCAATAATAATTTCGCTACCGGCATCCGGGATATACACACCGCACAGGGTTTTTATCAGCGTGCTTTTACCACAGCCGTTCGCTCCGGCCAGACAGTGGACTTCGCCTTTATTTAACGTGAGATCAATATTCTTTAATGCCCGATGACCGCCAAAACTTTTGCTTAGCGACTTAAACGTCACCAACGGTTCACCGGCATTTCGTTCTGCAATATGCGGCATCATGCTGTTCCTGAAAACGACCAAAGGATTTCCGGGCCGGTTGGCGGCCCGGTGATGCGACCAGAAATTACAAACCTAACTTCACTAAACGCCGGGTATTTTCAACATCAAGCTTTTCGGGGTTATCGCTCAGGATGGTGTTGTTCTGGACTTTGATTTCGCCCATATCGCCGATTTTGACGCCGTCTTTAATCGGTTCGCCGTTCATCATCGCCGTGGCGACCTGAACGAAAACTTTACCGGCGATCATCGGGTTAGAAATGTAGCCGCCGTCAATCGCGCCTTTCTCCAGCAATTTAATGCCCTGACCCGGAGTGAAGGTGCCGAACACGCAAATCGCATCGTTTTTCTTACGCTTATCAATCGCGCGGCCTGCGCCAATCGGGCCCTGAGAACCGAACGACATAATGCCTTTGAGATCTTTGTATTTGGACATCAGGTCATTCGCAGTGCGCATGGAATCGTCCACCGATTCCGCCACGCCAAAGCGATCTTCCACCAGGGTCATTTTCGGGTAGTGTTCTTTTTGATAAGCAATCGCGGCATTGGCCCAGTCATTCACCAGCGGTACCGTCAGGCTGCCGACAAACATGGCGTATTTGCCCTCTTCCCCCATGCACTTCGCCATATCTTTCATATGATTGGCGCCCATGGTTTGGGTGTTCAGCAGCTCAAAATCCCAGTCAGCATTAGCCTGATCCGGTGATTCATGTGTAATCACTTTGATACCGGCTTCCTGGGCACGTTTAAGTACCGGCTCCAGCACTTTCGCGTCGTTCGGCACCACGCCAATCACATCGACTTTCTTAGCGATTAAATCTTCAATGGCCCGCACCTGCTCGGCCGGGTCTGCCGTCGTTGGGCCAACCTGCCAGGCATTAACGCCGAGCGCCTTGCCCTCTTCTTTAATCCCTTGTTCCATCACGTTGAACCAGGGAATCCCGCCGACTTTCACAACCACGCCCATGGTAAAAGGCTTGTTGGCTTTTTGCGGCGCCGTGGATTGTTCAGCCCACGCGGCGGTTGATGACAATGCAACAGTAATCAGGCAGGGTAAGAGTAATTTTTTCATCGTAATTTCCTTAAGAAATAGCTTCAGACGCCAGGAATACCCAATAAAAATTGGCCTGACTTTTTATTTATTTCGACTTTCCTCTGGCACTGGCAGAATAACCAGACAGGTGTCATGATTATTCAGATAACGGCTAACACATACTACTTATCGACTTCCACCACATTTAGCTGTGGGTATTGCGCACGATAACGTTGATCAATACAGCTATTGGTGACCATAATATCGATTTCATCCAGCATACATATTTTACTGAAGGCGTATTGTTCAAATTTACTGGAATCCACCAGAAGGATCTTTTGCCCGGAAACCTGTAACATAACCTGTTTTAATCTTGCATTTATTTCACTGCCATCACGTATGCCATTTTCCAGATTTACTCCCTGACAGGAAAAGAAAAAACTATTAATTTGAAAATTTCGAATAGCACTCTCAGCAACGGGTCCATGGAAATCATCGTGGCGTTCAGAATACTCACCGCCAATACCGATAATGCGCACTTTATCCCGACAGGCCAGCGCCTGGATAATGCGTAGCGAATTGGTCACCACGGTAATATCAATGTCCGGAATTTGCCGGGCCAGAAACCAGCAGGTACTGCTGTTGTCCATCAGAATGCAATCGCCGGAATGAATAAACTGTAACGCTGCCTTGGCGATTTTAGTTTTGATATCAGGATGTTCCTCGGTACGCTTGCGAAATGATTCGGCGCGGTCCACGCTGCTCGCCTGCCATGCCGTCCCCTCTATCGCCGCTGCCGTCGCCTCTGGCGCATCCAGAGAAACCGCGCCGCCAAAGCTGCGGGTCAATCGTTTGTTACGTTCTAATACTCTCAGATCCCGGCGAATGGTTTCCGGTGATACCTGACATAATTGCGACAGCTCCGTTACCCGCACCGCCCCTTGTTTTTGCACATGGGCACAAATCATTTTGTAACGTTCTGCCTGCAGCATAATAGGGATCCGCTAAGTGTCATTTTACATGGTCTTATAATTAACGTTTCCACCCGGAATTAAAGTGATTAATTTCAAGAAATATTCCATTAAAAAAGCCCGCGAACAATTGAACGATATTCATCACAATAAACAATGAAATAACAGCAACCAGTCAACATATAAGGTGATAAAACTCACAAAATACGCTTGTTTTGCACGCCTGCCGTAACCTGAAAACACTCAAACAAACATAAATGGTCATCTTATGATTGACCAAATATGCCCGAATGTGACCGAGTATGACTTTTTCTTGCCATGACGCACCTGACTACGTTTTACATCCTATTTATTCGGCGTAATTTAAATAAAAACGCGGCACATATTTTATGTTATCCATCGTTAAGTCATTAATGCTGTTAAATAACATGCTTCCTATATTCTGGAGTCAACAATGAATACGTTAAAACAACACGTTCTTGAGGCGAATTTATCCCTGCCTGCGCATAAACTGGTAACGTTTACCTGGGGTAACGTCAGCGGAATCGATCGTGAAAAAGGTATTATGGTCATCAAACCTTCCGGAGTGGAATATAACCATATGGGTCTGGAAGATATGGTGGTGGTGGATGTACAAAGCGGCAACGTTATTGAGGGAAATAAAAAGCCATCATCAGATACCGACACGCATTTAGCGCTCTATCGTGCTTTCCCGACGATTGGCGGCATCGTACATACGCATTCCCGACACGCCACTATCTGGTCGCAAGCCGGAAAAGACTTAATGGCTTTAGGCACCACGCATGCGGATTATTTTTACGGAACCATTCCTTGCACGCGCCCGATGCATGACGACGAAATTAATGGCCGCTATGAATATGAAACTGGCAGCGTGATTATCGAAACCTTTGCGCAGCGCGGGCTCTCACCGGAACAGATCCCGGCGGTACTGGTCAACAGCCATGGGCCTTTCGCCTGGGGTTCTGATCCTGCTAACGCCGTGCATAACGCCGTGGTACTGGAAGAAATCGCTTATATGAATTTGTTTACTCAGCAGTTACAGCCTCAAATTCCCGCCATGCAACCCACGCTGCTGGATAAACATTTCCTGAGAAAACACGGCGCGAATGCTTATTACGGACAGTAATCTTCGCGTGATGGCATAAAAAAGCCTGGCATCTCGCCAGGCCAGATAAGCCAGAATACCCGTTATGCCAGACGCGCCTTCGCGTAGCTGATCGCTTGTGCGATCTGCTGCGGAGACACCCCGCCCTTCGCGGCACGTTTGTCCAGACACGACTGCAGAGAGAGGATCGGGTATACGTCATCGCCAATGACGCTACTGAATTTCTGCAGATCGGCGAGCGGCAGGTCTTCCAGCGGTTTCCCCTGACGAATCGCCTCAACAACCGTTTCACCGACGATGTGGTGCGCTTCACGGAACGGCACGCCTTTCGCGACCAGATAATCCGCCAGTTCGGTAGCGTTAGCGTACCCTTGCTGCGCCGCTTCCTGGCAACGCGGACGTTTCACCTGAATGCCGTCCAGCACCAGCGCAGCCATATGCAGGCAGTCCAGCCAGGTGTCGAGCGCGTCGAACAAGCCTTCTTTGTCTTCCTGCATATCTTTGTTGTAGGCCAGTGGAAGTCCTTTCAGCGTCATCATCATGCCCGTCAATGCGCCCTGCACACGGCCACATTTACCGCGAATCAACTCCAGCGCGTCCGGGTTTTTCTTCTGCGGCATCAATGAAGAACCGGAAGTCACGCGATCGGAAAGCTCAACAAAGCCCGCTTCACCGGTGTTAAAGAAAATCAGATCTTCGGCAAAACGCGACAGGTGCACCATACCGATAGAGGCGTCGGACAGCAGTTCCAGCACGTGGTCACGATCGGAGACGCTGTCCAGGCTGTTACGCGTGGCCGATGCAAATCCCAGCCAGCCCGCCAGCTGTTCACGATCGATTTCATAGGCGGTCCCGGCCAGCGCGCCACAGCCTAATGGGCTAACGTCCAGACGCTTTAACGCGTCCTGCAGACGGCTTTCATCACGCGCCAGCATTTCGACATACGCCAGGCACCAGTGCGCAAACGTCACCGGCTGCGCACGTTGCAGGTGGGTATACCCCGGCATCACCGCATCCTGGTTATTTTCCGCCGTCTCGACCAGTGCGCTCTGCAACTGACGATTGGCGGTAAGCAGTTCGGTTACCGTCTCTTTGCACCACAGTTTCAAATCGGTAGCGACCTGGTCATTACGGCTACGCCCGGTATGCAGCTTTTTACCTAACTGACCGACTTTGTCGATCAGTTTGCCTTCCACCCAGCTGTGAATATCTTCGGCATCGCTTTCGAGGATCTGCTGCGGATTAGCGCGAACCTCTTCCAGCAGTACGTTCAACGCCTCTTCGAGCTGAAGTTGTTCGTCAGCGGTCAACACGCCAACGGTAACCAACGCTTTGGACCAGGCCACAGAGCCAACAATATCCTGCTCCGCCAGGCGGTAATCAAAGCGCAACGAATCGTTGAACTGTTTGAACCGCTGATCTGCTGCCTGAGTAAAACGCCCACCCCAAAGTGCCATAACGAATTTCCTTAATTTGATATTTTTGCCCGGTGGCGCTGCGCTTACCGGGCCTACAAAACCCATGCAGGCCGGATAAGGCGAAGCCGCCATCCGGCACATTAATAGTTAAGCCAGAATACGTGTACCGATCGGCGTGCCGTTGAACAGCGCCGGGAGTTGCTCGGCATGACGCCAGGAGGCGATATCCACCGGACGACCCAGCGTGCGTGCAGCATCCAGCGCGGCATTGACCTTCACAATCATGCCATCGGTAATAATACCCTGGTCGATCAGTTGTTCCGCTTTCGCGGCGGTCATTTCAGCAATGCGCTGACCTTTACCATCGAGAATACCACTCACGTCGGAAAGCAGGATCAGATCCGCGCCCAGCGTCGCCGCCAGCGCTGTCGCCGCCTGGTCCGCGTTCACGTTCATCAACTGCCCTTCTTCCGTCACCCCAATCGAGCTGACGACTGGCAGAAAACCATTTTCCAGCAGCGTGTTAATCAGCGTAGGTGAACCCGGCTGCGCCAGTCCAACATGGCCAAGCTCTTCGTCGAGCTGGGTCACTTTTACGCTATCGCCATCGCCAAGATACAGGCCTACGGAGGCGATGTGGTGTTTCTTCGCCCAGGCCAGCAGCGTTTTGTTCGCCGTTCCCGCCAGCGCACCGGTGATGATGTCGATCTGGTCAGCAGGCGTCACACGCAGGCCGTTTTTCTTTTTCACCGGCAGGTTGAGCCCTTTCATCAACTCATCAACGACACAACCGCCGCCATGGACAATGACCAGCGGACGCTGATGCGACTCGCGATAGTTCACCAGCGCAGTAAAAAGACGCTCCAGCGCCTCTTCGCTATCCAGTAATACGCCACCCAGCTTGATAATTAATGGACTCATCATTGCACCCTTAAATAAGAGACTGCGTTTCAGCAAAGCCGAAACGGATATTGGCACACTGCACTGCCTGTGCGGCGGCGCCTTTCAACAAATTATCTTCGGTTGCCACCACGATCAAATGTTCACCCTGCACGGCAAAACCGATATCGCAGAACGGCAGCCCAACGACATTCTTCAGCGCCGGAACGCCTTTGTCATACAGACGCACCAGCGGTTTATCCGCATACGCCTGCTGTAATACCTGCGCGACCTGCGCAGCGGTCACGCCCGGCTGCAGTCGACAAGTGATCGTTTCCAGGATCCCGCGCGGGAAATTGCCCAGATGCGGGGTGAAAATCACGTCCGTTCCCAGATGGGTGGCGATCTCCGGCTGATGACGATGGGTAAACACGCCATACGGTTGCAGGCTCACTTCGCAGAAGCTGTTAGACAACGCCGCTTTACGTCCCGCTCCGCTCACCCCGCTGGTCGCGTTAATCACCGGCCATTGCGTCAAATCCAGCAGTCCAGCATCAATCAGGGGTTTCAAAGAAAGTTGCGCCGCCGTGGGATAGCACCCCGGCACCGCAATCAGATTCGCCTCTTTCAGTTTGTCGGCGCTCCACTCCGCCAGACCGTAGACCGCCTGCTCAAGCAGGTTGGGATACTGATGGGTGAAGCCATAGTATTTTTCATAGAAGCCGGCATCGTTCACGCGGAAGGCACCGGAAAGGTCGAAGACCACGCAACCGGCAGCCAGAAATTGCGGCGCCAGGTCATGGCTGACTTCGTGGGCGGTGGCTAAAAACACCACATCTACGCCATCGGTAAACTCGCTGATATCGGACATCGGCTGCAACGGCAGATCGACGATGCCTTTAAGCTGTGGATGCAAATCAGAAATTAACTTTCCCGCATCATTGCTTTGCGCTGAGACGGTCAAAGCGGTTATGGTCATATGAGGGTGGCGATTCACGTAGCTTACAAGCTCTGCGCCCGCATAACCGCTAGCGCCTACAATCAGCGTATTCAACATCAGGTTCCTTTATGCTCAACGTTAATGTATTTTTATGCACATTTATTGCATGAATATTGATACTATCACGACCTAAGGTGTGTCAACAATGAAAATGAACTTACCGCCATTTATCGAGATCTACCGCGCGCTGATTGCCACGCCGTCCATCAGCGCTACCGAAGAAGCACTGGATCAGAGCAATGAGTCTTTAATCAATCTGCTGGCGGGTTGGTTCAGCGATCTCGGTTTCAACGTTGAGATTCAACCGGTCCCGGGAACCCGCAATAAATTCAATCTGCTGGCCAGCACCGGACAAGGAGCAGGCGGCTTACTGCTCACGGGTCATACCGACACCGTACCGTTTGACGATGGGCGCTGGACGCGCGATCCCTTCACCCTTACCGAGCATGACAATAAGCTCTACGGTCTGGGTACCGCAGATATGAAGGGCTTCTTCGCATTTATTCTCGACGCGCTTCGCGACGTTGATGTGACACAACTGAAAAAACCGCTCTACATCCTGGCGACGGCAGATGAAGAGACCAGTATGGCGGGGGCGCGTTACTTCTCGGAAAACGCGTCGATTCGTCCTGATTGCGCGATCATCGGTGAGCCCACGTCGCTACAGCCGATTCGCGCTCACAAAGGTCATATCTCGACGGCGGTACGGGTGATGGGCCAGTCCGGTCACTCCAGCGATCCGGCACGCGGCGTGAACGCCATCGAACTGATGCACGACGCGATTGGTCGCATTATGCAACTGCGCGATACTCTGAAAGCGCGTTATCACTACGACGCGTTCACCGTACCATATCCCACCCTGAACCTGGGTAGTCTGCACGGTGGCGATGCGTCGAACCGAATTTGTGCCTGCTGTGAATTGCATATGGATATCCGCCCGCTGCCGGGCATGACGCTGGGCGATCTGGATGGTTTGCTGACGGAAGCCCTGGCACCAGTGAGCGAACGCTGGCCGGGTCGTCTGACCGTTGCCGAACTCCATCCGCCGATCCCTGGTTACGAGTGTCCGCCGGACCATCAGCTTGTCGAGGTAGTGGAGAAACTGCTGGGCGAAAAAACCGATGTCGTGAACTACTGCACCGAAGCGCCGTTTATTCAGACCCTGTGCCCAACGCTGGTGTTGGGACCGGGTTCAATCAATCAGGCGCACCAGCCTGACGAATATCTCGAGACGCGTTTTATTAAGCCCACCCGTGAGTTAATCACCCAGGTCGTGCACCACTTCTGCTGGCACTGATCGAACTCCCCGCTTTCCCGGCCTACCTCCGATGGTAGGCCGGATATGCGCAGCGCCATCCGGCAATGCATTTTCACATTCCGATAAGCATTTCTTATCTGGCTGGATATGAATTAAATTTCGTAAATTACCCGCATTTATTCGTTTGCTGAACCGATTTCGCCGCAATTGACGCCACGGGTTTTACGTGGCTTTATAAAAGACGACTACTAAACAAAGTCCGAAAGATTTCGTGTCACAGCAAGGCGGCAAACAAGCCCATTCCAGGGCGCTTACATAAGTAAGTGACCTGGGTGGGCGAGCGCAGCCAACGCCGCTGTGGCGTGAAAGATACAGGACTCATAGATTAAAGATGGGGTGTCTGGGTTAATATGAACGAACAATATTCCGCGTTGCGTAGTAATGTCAGTATGCTCGGCAAAGTGCTGGGAGAAACCATCAAGGATGCGCTGGGAGAGAACATTCTTGATCGCGTAGAAACAATCCGTAAGCTGTCTAAATCCTCACGCGCTGGCAATGAAGCAAATCGCCAGGAGTTGCTCACCACGTTACAGAATTTGTCGAATGACGAGTTGCTGCCGGTCGCACGCGCGTTTAGCCAGTTCCTGAACCTGGCCAATACCGCCGAGCAATATCACAGCAGTTCGCCAAAAGGCGAAGGCGCCAGCAACCCGGAAGTGATTGCCCGCACCCTGCGTAAACTGAAAAACCAGCCAGAGCTGAACGACGCCATCATCAAAAAAGCGGTAGAGTCGTTGTCTCTTGAGCTGGTGCTGACCGCACATCCGACGGAAATTACCCGTCGCACACTGATCCACAAAATGGGCGAAATCAACGCCTGTCTGAAGCAGCTCGATAACAAAGATATCGTTGAATACGAACGCCACCAGTTGATGCGCCGTCTGCGCCAGCTGATTGCCCAGTCCTGGCACACCGATGAAATTCGTAAGCTGCGCCCAAGCCCGGTTGATGAAGCCAAATGGGGCTTCGCGGTGGTCGAGAACAGCCTGTGGCAGGGCGTACCGAACTATTTACGCGAGCTGAACGAACAGCTGGAAGATAATCTGGGCTACCAGTTACCCGTTGATTTCGTTCCGGTCCGTTTCACCTCATGGATGGGCGGCGACCGTGACGGCAACCCGAATGTAACCGCAGATATCACCCGCCACGTTCTGCTGCTGAGCCGCTGGAAAGCAACCGACCTGTTCCTGAAAGATATTCAGGTTCTGGTTTCCGAGCTGTCGATGGTCGATGCCACGCCGGAACTGTTAGCGATGGTCGGTGAAGAAGGCGCTTCGGAGCCTTACCGCTATCTGATGAAAAACTTGCGCTCGCGCCTGATGGCAACCCAGGCCTGGCTGGAAGCGCGTCTGAAAGGCGAGAAGCTGCCGAAACCGGCAGGTCTGCTGACGCAAAACGAACAGCTATGGGAACCGCTGTACGCCTGCTACCGGTCGTTACAAGCTTGTGGCATGGGCATTATCGCCAACGGTGAACTGCTCGACACCCTGCGTCGTGTGAAATGTTTTGGCGTCCCGCTGGTGCGTATTGATATCCGCCAGGAAAGCACCCGCCACACCGAAGCGCTGGGTGAACTGACCCGCTACCTCGGCATTGGTGATTACGAAAGCTGGTCAGAAGCGGACAAACAGGCCTTCCTGATCCGTGAGCTGAACTCCAAACGCCCGCTGCTACCGCGCAACTGGGAGCCGAGTAATGACACTCGTGAAGTGCTCGACACCTGTAAAGTCATCGCCGAAGCGCCGAAAGGGTCAATTGCTGCCTACGTCATCTCAATGGCAAAAACGCCATCTGACGTGCTGGCTGTGCATCTACTATTGAAAGAAGCCGGAATTGGCTTTGCCATGCCGGTGGCCCCGCTGTTCGAGACCCTTGACGACCTGAACAATGCCGACGACGTCATGACCCAACTGCTGAACATCGACTGGTATCGCGGTCTGATTCAGGGTAAGCAGATGGTGATGATTGGTTATTCCGACTCGGCAAAAGATGCCGGCGTAATGGCCGCCTCCTGGGCGCAATATCAGGCGCAGGATGCGTTGATCAAAACTTGCGAGAAAGCCGGTATCGAACTGACGCTGTTCCATGGTCGCGGTGGTTCTATCGGTCGCGGGGGCGCGCCGGCCCATGCCGCCCTGCTTTCACAACCACCGGGCAGCCTGAAAGGCGGTCTGCGCGTGACCGAACAGGGCGAGATGATCCGTTTCAAATACGGTCTGCCGGAAGTCACCGTCAGCAGCCTGTCGCTATACACCAGCGCCATTCTGGAAGCGAACCTGCTGCCGCCGCCAGAGCCGAAAGACGCCTGGCGTCATATCATGGACGAACTTTCAGTCATCTCCTGTGACGTGTACCGTGGCTACGTGCGTGAAAACAAAGACTTTGTCCCGTACTTCCGCTCCGCAACGCCGGAACAGGAACTGGGCAAACTGCCGCTCGGCTCGCGCCCGGCGAAACGTCGCCCGACCGGCGGTGTGGAATCTCTGCGCGCTATTCCGTGGATTTTCGCCTGGACGCAGAACCGCCTGATGCTGCCAGCCTGGCTGGGTGCCGGTACCGCGCTGCAAAAGGTGGTGGAAGATGGTAAGCAGAGCGAACTGGAAGCGATGTGCCGCGACTGGCCGTTCTTCTCCACCCGTCTCGGCATGCTGGAAATGGTGTTCTCGAAAGCGGATCTGTGGCTGGCGGAATATTACGATCAGCGCCTGGTCGCGAAAGCGCTGTGGCCGCTGGGCAAGGAGCTGCGCGAACTGCTGGAAGAAGACATCAAAGTGGTGCTGGCAATTGCCAACGATTCACATCTGATGGCCGATCTCCCGTGGATTGCCGAGTCTATCCAGTTACGGAATATCTACACCGACCCGCTGAACGTCCTGCAGGCTGAGCTTTTACACCGCTCGCGACTGACGGAACAACAGGGCAAAGAGCCCGATCCTCGCGTTGAACAAGCGCTGATGGTCACCATTGCCGGCGTGGCGGCAGGTATGCGTAATACCGGCTAATTTTCCCCCTAACCTCCTCTCGTGCTATTGCGCGCGAGGGGGTTGAAATAGTTCTGTCATAACCTCCGCACATTCACTATATTTCTGTCTGTTTTTTCCACCGTGAGATTTTTCAGAGCAACGTGTGCCTTTGCACCGGTGCTTCAGATTCTCTTAAGGTTTAGTCGCTACGTTTGGCACCACGTTTAAAGACAGGCTGACAATATGCAATCCACAACCCTCCAGTCTACGCCATCATTTAGCTGGAAAGCCCTTGGCTGGGCGCTTCTCTATTTTTGGTTTTTCTCCTCTTTATTACAGGCCATTATTTTAATTACGGGTTTTAGCGGTACCAACGGACTGCGTGACTCGTTGCTTTACAGCTCCCTTTGGCTAATCCCAATTTTCCTGTTCCCGAGTCGGACCCGCATTATTGCTGCGGTGGTGGGGATCGTGTTATGGGCGACGTCGCTGGCCACGCTCTGCTATTACGTCATCTACGGGCAAGAGTTTTCGCAAAGCGTCTTGTTCGTGATGTTTGAGACTAACGCCAACGAAGCCAGCGAATACCTGAGCCAATACTTCAGCCTGAAGATTATCGCCATTGCGCTGGCCTATACCGTCGTCGCCGTGTTTCTCTGGACACGACTGCGCCCCGTCTATATTCCCGGACGCTGGCGTTGGCTCGTCTCTTTTGCGCTGCTGTATGGGCTGATCCTGAACCCGTTTGTGGTTCGTTCTGCGTTTGGCAACTCGCCGTATGAAAAAACGCTAAGCGGCCTCTCCTCACGTATGGAACCGGCGGCACCATGGCAGTTTGTCATTGGTTACTACCAGTATCAGCGCCAGTTGACCTCACTTAACAACCTGTTAAGTCAGAACCACGCTCTGCCTCCGCTGAGCAATTTTAAAGACAATTCCGGCGACGCGCCGCGCACGCTGGTGCTGGTGATTGGCGAATCCACCCAACGTGGCCGCATGAGTCTGTACGGTTATCCGCGTGAAACCACACCGGAACTGGACGCATTGCATCAGTCGGATCCGAATCTGACCGTGTTTAACAACGTCGTGACCTCACGTCCTTACACGATCGAAATCTTGCAACAGGCGCTGACCTTCGCGAACGAGAAGAACCCGGACCTGTATCTGACGAAACCGTCGCTGATGAACATGATGAAACAGGCGGGGTATAAGACCTACTGGATCACAAACCAGCAGACGATGACCGCCCGTAACACCATGCTGACGGTTTTCTCTAAGCAGACCGACGAGCAGTTCTATATGAACCAGCAGCGTACGCAAAGCGCGCGCGAATATGACACTAACGTGCTGACGCCATTTAAGAAAATCATGGCTGATCCGGCACCGAAAAAGTTCATCATCGTGCATTTGCTGGGCACGCACATTAAGTACAAATTTCGTTACCCGGAAGACCAGGGCAAGTTCGACGGCAGTACCGATCATGTTCCGCCAGGCCTGAGCGCAGAAGAGCTGGAATCGTATAACGATTACGACAACGCCAACCTGTATAACGACAAAGTCGTCGCGAGCCTGATTAAGGATTATAAAGCGACCGATCCGAACGGCTTCCTGCTCTATTTCTCCGACCATGGCGAAGAGGTGTATGACACCCCGCCGCATAAAACGCAGGGTCGTAACGAGGACAACCCGACGCGTCACATGTATACCGTGCCGTTCCTGTTGTGGACGTCCGACAAATGGCAGGCCGCGCATCCGCGTGATTTATCACAAGATGTGAATCGTAAGTACAGCAGTTCGGAACTGATCCACACCTGGTCCGACTTAGCCGGGCTGACCTACGACGGTTTCGATCCGACGCGCTCCATCACCAGCCCGCAGTTCAAAGAAACCACGCGCTGGATTGGTAACCCGTACAAGAAAAATGCGCTGATTGATTACGATACTCTGCCGTATGGCGATCAGGTCGGAAATCAGTAAGTCATTCAGCAGGCCACGCTTTTTAGGGTGGCCTTTTTTCACCCTGGCGGTTACTGTTTCCTTGTCTGTGCAACGCAAGGGATCATCATGTATCAAGACGTCAGCCATCTTCTATCCCGCCTGATTCATGGCCCCGCGCCGCTGCGCCAGATTTTCTTTGCCAGTACGCTTACCCCCATCCCGGCGCTGGCGTATCAGGTCGATTTTCCCCGTCTGGAAATCGTGCTGGAAGGTGAACTGACCGACGCCAGCCTCACCGACACGCTCACCCCATACGATGTGCTCTATGTGCCAGCAGGTGGCTGGAATCTTCCGCAGTGGCAGGTGCCGGTCATTACGCTCAGTATCCTGTTCGGCAAACAACAGCTCGGATTCAGCGTGGTGCAATGGGACGGGGAAACATACCAGAATCTGGTCAAACAGCACGTGGCGCGCCGTGGCCCGCGTATCGGTTCCTTTCTGTTGCAGACGCTCAATGAAATGCAAATGCAGCCGCAGGAGCAGCAAACGGCGCGGTTGATTGTCGCCAGTCTGCTCAGCCACTGTCGCGACCTGCTTGGCAGCCAGATCCAGACTGCCTCGCGCAGCCAGGCGCTGTTTGAGGCTATCCGCGACTACATTGACGAGCGCTACGCCTCACCGCTCACCCGGGAATCGGTGGCGCAGGCGTTCTATATTTCGCCGAACTATCTCTCGCATCTGTTTCAAAAAACGGGGGCGGTTGGCTTTAACGAATACCTGAACCATACGCGACTGGAACACGCAAAGACCTTGTTGAAAGGCTACGACTTAAAAGTGAAAGAAGTCGCGCACACCTGCGGATTTGTGGACAGTAACTACTTTTGCCGCCTGTTTCGTAAAAACACCGAACGCTCGCCGTCAGAATATCGTCGTCAGTATCACAGCCAGCTAACGGAAAAGCAGGTCAGTCCAGAATAAGATGGGTATATTGCGGAGCGGAAAGCAACTTACGCACCGCGCTCATGACACGCTGCGGTTCGCGCAGAAAGGCGTTAATGCCGGACTGGACATAACGGCATTGAGTGAAACGTTCCGCTCCCGCCAGTTCGATATCGGTAATCAGCAGCACGGCATCCGCCCGACGGATATCCTCTTCGGTTAAGCGATTTTCCGTACCAAGCGCCCCCTGCGTTTCAATCTTAATGGTCCATTTTTCCTGCTGGCATAACTTCTCCAGCCGTTCAGCCGCCATGTAGGTATGGGCCACACCGCTTACGCAGGCCGTCACCGCGACCAGAAATCGTCCTGTTGACACGGACATATTACCCTCCTGTTGTGACCTGAAAGCCCGCGTTCTCCGCCATCTCACGCATTTGGGCAATAATCTGTTCCGTTGGCGCAGGGACGTCCTTCATCCCCCACTGCTGCCCGAGCAACCGATATTTCGGTTCTCCATAGAGATGAAACGGTAGCAGGTGCAATTGCTTTATACCAAGCGATAACAGCAACGTCAGCGCGCGCTGCATATTCTCATGTGTGAGCGTGTAACCGGGGATCAGCGGCAAACGGGGGATCACGTTAACGCCCTCCGCCACCAGCATCCGCAAATTAGCCACGACGCGTGGCATATTCATCGCCACAATCTCACGGGCCCGTTCAGGCTCCATGATCTTTAAATCGAACAGCACTTCATCACACGCTTTCGCCAGCGGAAGCAGCCGACGGGCGGGGGCATCGCCTGCCGTTTCAATTGCACAATGCACACCCCAGCGCCGCAGACGCTGTAAGAATCGCGTAGCGAAAGCCGCCTGCATCAACACCTCTCCGCCCGACAGCGTCACCCCGCCGCCAGAAGTGCGAAAGAAAACGTCATCTTTCATCACCTCGCGTTCCAGCTCATCCAGGGTGACATCACGGCCAATCCGCTCAAACGCCCCGGAAGGACACTCGTCGGCATCACGCAGACACGGCGTACAGTGCAGGCATTTGCTTTCCCGTCGCACCGTTTCAATTCGTGGCGAGATCGATTCCGGATTGGCGCACCACGGGCAGGTGTGCGGGCAGCCTTTAAAAAAGACCACCGTGCGGATCCCCTGACCGTCATTCAGCGAATACCGTTGAATATTGAAGATGCGTGCGACCTCCTCGTCGCACGACTCCACAACCTCACAACTGATGCGCGGTGCGGCGAATGATGTCATCCTGAATCTCCTTCGACAGCTCGACAAAGAAGGCGCTATACCCTGCCACGCGTACCACCAGCCCGGCGAAATCCTGGGGTCGCAGCTGCGCTTCCCGCAGCGTTTCGGCATTCACCACGTTAAACTGAATATGCTGCAATTTGAGCTGGGTAAAGGCGCGCAAGAAATCGCACAGTTTGCGTAATCCTGCCTCTCCTTCCAGCGTGGCGGGCGTGAACTTCACGTTCAGCAACGTCCCGTTGGACAACAGCGTGTTATCCAGCTTACTGACCGATTTCAATACCGCCGTCGGTCCCTGCATATCCTGTCCAAGCATCGGCGAAAGGCCGCCATCCGCCAGTTGCTCTCCGGAAAACCGCCCGTCCGGCGTCGCCCCTACCACCGCCCCCAACGGCACGTGTGCGGACACGGTATAAGAACCCGGCGTAAACTGCCCGCCACGCGGATTCTGATACTTCTCCACCTCTTTGCAGTAATAACGCAGCAGTTCGGCGCTGATGTTGTCCACCTCATCAATGTCATTACCGTATTTATGGAAGCGGTTGATCAACCTGGCGCGGATCTTTTCCCCTTCCGGCGTGGCAAAGTTAGCCTTTAACACCGCAAGAAGTTCGTCAAAACGGAGGCGCTGCTGCTCAAACACCAGTCCATTCAGCGCATGCAGAGAATCGCTGAGGTTGGCGATGCCAATACCCTGCACACCCGAGAAATTATAGCGCGCGCCGCCGTCGGTGATGTCACATCCCTTCTCCAGACAATCACTGATAAACGAGGAGAGCAACGGCACTGGCGCCCAGTCGCGATGACCGATGTCGCAAATATTACTGCCTTCAACCATCAGCGTGATGTAGTGGCTGATTTTGGCGCGAATATGTGCCAGCAGACCGTCCCAGGTCAGCTCACCATTACCTTCATTCTCGTACAGGCTAATTTCCATGACCTTCAACAGATTGAACATAGCGATATCATGCAGACCATAGGTTCTGCCCGGAATCGACAACTCCACGCACCCTACCACGGCGTAATCACGCGCATCTTCCAGCGAGACGCCCCGGTTGAGGAATGCCGGGATCACCACTTCATCATTAAAGATCTGTGGAATACCGGTACCCAGACGGATAGTCTCGGCGGTCTTCATCAGAAACGGCGTATCAATCAGCGCGTTGATGCGAACGCCCAGATTCGGCTGGGGTAACTGCACACTCTGATAGGCATCGAGACAGAGGAATGAAAGCACGTTTACCGCACTGCGGCCATTCTCCGTCAGGCCGCCAAGTAGCGCGGTATAGCCGGTCGGGAAGCCAGCGAAATAACGTGCGCTGCTGGTCGAACGCAGGAGCACAATGTCGTTGCATTTCACCCACAGCGATTCCAGCAGTTCTTTCAGGAATGCGGGATCATCTCCCTGCGCCAGCGACGCCTGATAAAACGGCAGCATGTACTGATCGAAACGCCCCAGCGACAGCGAACTGGCGTTGGACTCGTACTGCAAAATGATGTTCATGTACCAGAACAACTGGCACGCCTGCCAGAAGGTGTGCGGCTTATGCTGCACGTTATGCCGCGAGTTGGCAGCGATAGTCAGCAACTCCTGGCGACGAGTGGCGTCCGGACAACGTTCAGCCATCTCTTCCGCCAGTACGGCATAACGCAGAATGTGGCGCTGCGACGCTTCCAGCAGCAGCAGTGCCGCCTGATAAAAGGCGATATGCGGCGCCTGCTCGCAGTGCGCGCGCATCTCCATCACCAGTTCACCCAGCCCGTGATTCAGCAGGCGCGGATAATCAATGATGATATGCCCCTGTCCCTTATCCGTCTGGTTGATGCTAAAAATCTGGGTACTGACGGCGGCCTTAACCTCATCCGTCATCTGACCGTTGATGAAATCCTTCATCGACCGTTTTTCCCAGTAAGGGAACAGCACATCACGATAGAGGCGTTTATCGTCTTCGCTGATGTCGAAACGGTCCTGGGGACGGGTCGGGAACTGATCCAACTCGTTAAGCAGCCAGTACGGGTCCATCTCCGGCGACATGATGCCCGCACGCGGTTTAACGGTACGGTTGCCGGCAATCAGTTCCTCATCACGAATCGAAATCTCGACATGCTCGAGGATATACGCGGTCGCTTTAGCCCGACGTAAAATGACCGGCTCCCCTTCCGTCTGTTGATGACTGGCGGTATACAGCATTGCACGCTCAAGCGAAATTTCCCTGCTGTTCTGAAAGAGTGCCGCTTTTAAGCGGTGGATGCGGTGGGTCATGAGGAACTCCTGTGGGCATGAATGCCTGATGGCGCTACGCTTATCAGGCCTACAAATTCGTAGGCCGGATAAGGCAGCGCCGCCATCCGGAACACAAAAAACTTATGCGGTTTGCGCCAGATGCGCGCCAATCTTGTTCATAATCGCGTCGGCGCGTTTTACCGCATCGCTGATGTTGACACGGACGATAGTCTTACCAGCAAAACGCTCCTCAAATTTAATCCCGATATCCTTGGTCAGAATGACGATATCAGCCTGTGCCACATCAGCGGGTGTCAGTTCATTTTCCAGACCAATGGAGCCCTGCGTCTCCACTTTCACTTCCCAGCCTTTCGCTTTGGCTGCACTTTCCAGCGCTTCAGCGGCCATATAGGTATGTGCAACACCTGAAGGACATGCGGTTACTGCAATAATTTTCGTCATGACGCCACTCCTCACTTAATTAATTTCAAAATCTAAATCCAGATCGTCTTCTTTCTCGTCGGTCTGAGAGACATTCTTGCGCGCCAGGCTTTTCAGCACGTTCACACAGATAGCCGTCACCACCGCACCTACCGCCACCGCGGCGACATAACCTAGTTTCCCTTCCACCACCGGCAGCACGATCAGTCCACCCCAGCCTGCGTAACACTGAGCGCCGAACAATGCCGCCGTGACCGCACCACAGGCCGAACCCAGCATGATGGAAGGAATGACGCGCAGCGGGTCAGCGGCAGCGAAAGGAATCGCCCCTTCGGTAACGCCCACACACCCCATCACCAGCGCCGCTTTACCGGCTTCGCGCTCTTCAGAAGAGAAATTTTTACGCCCCACCAGCGTCGCCAGTCCTAAGCCCAGCGGCGGCACGCAGATCCCGACCGCCGCAATGGCCACCACGGTGTAAACCCCCTGCGCTACACAAATCAGCATGAAGGCGTAGGCCACTTTGTTGATCGGGCCGCCCATGTCAAAGGCCAGCATCAGCCCCATAATCACCGCCAACACCACGATGCTGCCCTGCTGCATGCCTTGCAGCCACTGGGTCAGACTGGCGGTCAGCGCGCCAACGGGTTCGCCCAGTCCCCACATCATGATGCCCGCCGTAATAAAGGTCCCGATGACAGGAATCACGAAGATGGGCATGACAGAACGCAATACCTTATGGACCGGAATTTTTTTCAGGTAATACACCACAATGCCGCCGATAATCCCGGCAATCAGCGCCCCGAAGAACCCGGCGCCGAAGCTGTTGCCTACCCAGGCACCAATCGCGCATGGTGCCAGCGCGGAGCGTTCCGCAATGGAATAACCAATGTACGCCGCGAGGAAAGGCACCATCAGGGTCAGCCCGGCCACGCCGATATCAAACAGCTTTTTGAGATTCGGATCGGTCGCGGCATCAGGCACCGCCCCTTTCCCATACAGCATGACGGAGACTGCCAGTAAGATGCCGCCCGCAACCACAAAGGGGATCATATGCGACACCCCCGTCATCAGATGCTGACGGGTATTTTTCAGGATGTGTACCAACTCATTCATAAGTCGCTCCCGGGCAGGTGTTTGCCCATATCCATAACGTTGTTGTGGCAAACAATAGGCAATCCGCAAGGTCGCAGACAGTGGATAAAAAGGCCATTTACTGGATTTTTGTAATGTCAGTAAAAAAATGCGATCCGCTTCATAAGTTGAAGGATAAGAGAATTCACGGATACCGGGAGGACTTGTGAACTGTCTCCCACTTTTCGCCTTACATTACATTTGTCCAGTTTTTGGCAGAATTGTCACATGGCAGCGAACAAGCAAGGCCTTTTATGCTGTAGACAGAAAACCGTTATGGGAGAAAGGCAATGGCCCTGATTGTGGAATTTACCTGTGAGCTGCCCAATGGCGTCCATGCGCGCCCGGCAAGCCATGTTGAGACCCTGTGTAACACCTTTACTTCACACATTGAGTGGCACAACCTGCGAACCGATCGTAAAGGCAACGCCAAGAGCGCGCTGGCGTTGATTGGCACGGATACGCTGGCTGGCGACCCCTGCCAGTTGCTCATTACAGGAGCAGATGAAGCCGATGCCCATCAGCGCCTGAGCCTGTGGCTGCGCGACGAGTTCCCCCACTGCGATGCCCCGCTGGCAGAAGCCAGTAACAGCGAATTAGAACCACTACCGGCTTCACTGACTCACCTGAACCCGCAGCTTTTCCGCGCCCGTAGCGTTTGCAGTGGTAGCGCGGGCGGTATCCTGACGCTTCTCTCTTCGCTGGATCTCAACGCGCTCGGCGAACTCCCTGTGGCAGGCGATGTGGAAAGCGAGCAGTCGGCGCTGGATCGCGGCTTAACGCTGCTGGTAAAAAACATTGCGTTTCGTTTGCTCGACAGCAACGGCGCCACCAGTGCGATTCTGGAAGCCCACCGTTCGCTGGCGGGCGATACCTCCTTACGTCAGCATTTGCTGGCAGGCGTTTCTCGCGGCTTAAGCTGCGCGCAGGCGATTGTCGACAGCGCCAACCATTTCTGCGATGAGTTTGCCCGTTCCAGCAGTCGCTATTTGCAGGAACGCGCGCTGGACGTTCGCGACGTCTGTTTCCAGTTGCTGCAACACATCTACGGCGAAAAGCGCTTTCCGGCACCGGGAAAGCTGACCCAACCCACCATCTGTATGGCGGATGAGTTGACGCCCAGCCAGTTCCTGGAACTGGACAAAACGTTCCTCAAAGGACTGCTGTTGAAAAGCGGCGGCACCACTTCGCACACGGTGATTCTTGCTCGTTCATTCAACATCCCCACTCTGGTCGGTGTCGCGATTGACGCTTTAACCCCGTGGCTGCAGCAAGAAGTTTATATCGATGGCAATGCAGGAGCGGTGGTGGTCGCGCCTGATGAACCGGTCAGCCGCTACTATCAGCAGGAAGCCCGTGTACACGAGGCGCTGCGCGAGCAACAGCGCGTCTGGCTGACCCAGGAAGCGCGCACGGCCGACGGCATTCGTATGGAAGTTGCCGCTAACATTGCTCACTCCGTGGAAGCGCAGGCGGCATTTGGCAACGGCGCGGAGGCGGTTGGCCTGTTCCGCACCGAAATGCTGTATATGGATCGGCTCAGCGCTCCGGACGAGAACGAGCTGTACAACATTTTTTGCCAGGCGCTGGAATCCGCACAGGGGCGCAGCATTATTGTGCGTACGATGGATATCGGCGGCGATAAGCCCGTTGATTATCTGAATATTCCTGCTGAAGCCAACCCGTTCCTCGGCTATCGCGCCGTGCGTATCTATGAAGAGTACGCCGCGCTGTTTACCACTCAGCTCCGGTCGATCCTGCGCGCATCGGCGCACGGAAGCCTGAAAATTATGATCCCGATGATCTCCTCAATGGAAGAGATCCTGTGGGTGAAAGAGAAACTGGCGGAAGCCAAACAGCAGCTTCGCAATGAACAGATCCCATTTGATGAGAAGATCCCGCTCGGCATTATGCTGGAAGTCCCGTCAGTGATGTTCATCATCGACCAGTGCTGTGAAGAGATTGATTTCTTTAGTATTGGCAGCAATGACCTGACGCAATACCTGTTGGCCGTTGACCGCGATAACGCCAAAGTGACCCGCCACTACAACAGCCTGAACCCGGCCTTTCTGCGCGCGCTGGATTTCGCGGTGCAGGCGGTGCACCGTCAGGGGAAATGGATCGGCCTGTGTGGCGAGCTCGGGGCAAAAGGTTCCGTTCTGCCATTGCTGGTCGGGTTGGGGCTGGATGAAATCAGCATGAGCGCCCCCGCCATTCCTGCCGCTAAAGCGCGAATGGCGCAACTCGACAGTCGCGCCTGCCGACAATTGCTGAATCAGGCGATGGCCTGTCGCACGTCGCTGGAAGTGGAGCATCTGCTGGCGCAGTTCCGCATGTCACAGCAGGATGCCCCACTGGTCACCGCCCAGTGCATCACCCTCGACAGTGACTGGCGCAGCAAAGAAGAGGTGATCAAAGGAATGACCGACAATCTGCTGCTCGCCAGCCGCTGCCGCTACCCCCGCAAACTGGAAGCCGATCTGTGGGCTCGTGAGGCAGTATTCTCTACCGGGCTGGGCTTCAGCTTCGCCATTCCGCACAGCAAATCTGAACACATTGAGCAGTCCACTATCAGCGTGGCACGCCTGAAAGCGCCTGTCCGCTGGGGAGATGACGAGGCGCAGTTCATCATCATGCTAACGCTCAACAAACACGCGGCGGGGGACCAGCACATGCGTATTTTCTCACGCCTGGCCCGTCGCATTATGCACGAAGAATTTCGCAATGCGCTGGTGAATGCCGCGTCTGCCGACGCGATTGCCAGCCTGCTGCAACATGAGCTTGAACTTTAAGAGGAAGCAAAATGGAACTGTATCTGGATAGCGCCAATGTGGCGGAAGTCGAACGTCTGGCCCGCATCTTCCCTATCGCCGGGGTGACGACCAACCCGAGTATTATCGCGGCAAGCAAAGAATCCATCTGGGATGTTCTGCCGCGTCTGCAAAAGGTGATTGGCGAAAACGGCGTTCTGTTTGCCCAGACCATGAGTCGCGATGCGCAGGGAATGGTGAACGAAGCTAAACGTCTGAACAATGCCGTTCCGGGAATTGTGGTGAAAATCCCGGTAACCTCTGAAGGACTGGTCGCCATCAAGCAGTTGAAAAAAGAGGGCATAGTCACCCTGGGCACCGCCGTGTACAGCGCCTCTCAGGGACTACTTGCCGCGCTGGCGGGGGCAAAATATGTCGCGCCTTACGTCAACCGCGTAGATGCCCAGGGCGGAGACGGTATTCGCACCGTTCAGGAATTACAGACGCTACTGGAACGTCATGCCCCGAAAAGCAAAGTGCTGGCCGCCAGTTTCAAGACCCCGCGCCAGGCGCTGGACTGTCTGCTGGTGGGCTGTGAAGCAATCACCCTTCCTTTAGATGTAGCGCAACAAATGCTCGATACCCCTGCGGTAGAGTCAGCTGTTGAGAAGTTTGAGCAAGACTGGAAAAACGCATTCGGTAACATCAACCTGTGAGGGAAATAAGGTATGGATCGCATTATTCAATCCCCTGGTAAGTACATCCAGGGTGCAGATGTCATCACTCGTCTTGGCGAATACCTCAAGCCGTTGGCTGAACGTTGGCTGGTTGTTGGCGACAAATTTGTTCTCGGTTTCGCTCAGGGCGAACTGGAAAAAAGCTTTAAAAACGCAGGACTGGCGCTGGAAGTCGCGCCGTTTGGCGGTGAATGCTCGCAAAACGAGATCGACCGTTTGCGCAGCGTGGCGGAAAATGCGCAGTGTAGCGCGGTGCTCGGCATCGGCGGCGGTAAAACGCTGGATACCGCCAAAGCCCTTGCCCACTTTATGAACCTGCCTGTGGCGATCGCCCCGACCATCGCCTCAACCGATGCGCCCTGCAGCGCACTTTCCGTTATCTACACCGATGCTGGTGAATTTGACCGTTATCTGCTGCTACCGCACAACCCGCATATGGTTATCGTCGACACCAAAATCGTTGCCGGCGCCCCGGCGCGTCTGTTAGCCGCAGGGATTGGTGATGCGCTGGCCACGTGGTTTGAAGCACGCGCGTGTTCACGCAGCGGCGCGATCACCATGGCGGGCGGCAAATGCACTCAGGCGGCGCTGGCGCTGGCTGAACTGTGCTACAACACGCTGCTCGAAGAGGGTGAAAAAGCAATGCTCGCCGCCGAGCAGCATGTCGTGACCCCGGCGCTTGAGCGCGTGATTGAGGCCAACACCTATCTGAGCGGCGTCGGCTTTGAAAGCGGCGGTCTGGCTGCCGCGCACGCGGTTCACAACGGTCTGACGGCGATCCCGGATGCGCATCACTATTATCACGGTGAAAAAGTGGCCTTCGGTACGCTGACGCAGTTGATTCTGGAAAACGCGCCGGTTGAAGAGATTGAGACCGTTGCCGCACTGTGCCATTCCGTCGGTCTGCCGATTACGCTGGCGCAACTGGATATCAAACAGGATATCCCGGCGAAGATGCGTATTGTGGCAGAAGCCTCCTGCGCGGAAGGCGAAACCATTCACAACATGCCTGGCGGCGCAACGCCGGATCAGGTTTATGCCGCACTGTTGGTTGCCGACCAGTACGGTCAGCGCTATCTGCAAGAGTGGGAATAACACGCTCTACACTCCCGGCCTCGCCGGGAGTGTTTCTTATCTCATCAGGCCTGTTCGACCACCTGCACCTCACGCTTTTTCCGGCTGATAATTGCCAGCGCCATAACGATCAGCACAATTCCCCCACCCTCAACGGGACCGGGGTTTTCACCAAGCAGCCACCAGGAAAACAGCACGCTACAGACCGGCACCGCCAGGGTGCTTAAGCTGGCGATACTGGCAGGCAAATTCTTCAGGACAAACAGCCACAAACTCCAGGCCAGCGCCGTCGCCAGAATCGCGCTATATCCCAGCGCCCAGAGGACCACCGGCTGCCAGTCAACTTCCCGCTGCGGCACCAGCCAGGCCACCGCACTCATCACCAGCGCGGCATACAACATCTGCCAGGCCGTTAACGACAGCAAATCGACGCGTGGATGGCGGGTATAAAGACGTTTAGCGACAATGGCGCTCGCTCCCCAGCTGACTCCGGAGAGAATCGCCAGCAGAGCGCTCTTCAACGTTGATAAATTCAGTTGCCACGGTTGCAGCACAAGCAGTAACCCTATTGCGGCAATGGCAATTGCGGCGTATTGCAGGCGTCGCAGTCGCTCCCCCAGAAACAGCGCCGCCAGAATAACGACCCAAAACGGCATGGTATAGGTCAGGATAGCGACTTTCCCCGCCCCGCCGCTGACCAGCGCCCACTGACCGAAGCCAATCATCCCGCAGGTCTGCAACAGCGCAATCGCCAGCGTAAACCGAAACGGCGTCGGGTGCAGGCCACGGCCGCGCAAAAGGAGGACGAGGAATAATATTAAGGCTCCGAAGATACAGCGTAATGCAGTGAAGTCGAACGCGCCGATATAGCTCGTGACCTGCTTCATAAAAATCCAGCTATAGCTCCAGATAAGGGTAAGCAAGATAAGACCACCGATTGCCAGTGGATTGCCCTTTCCTGAGACAGACATGATAGATCCAGTAGATTGACGTTTCCTGCGGACACTATACCCCTACAAATACACTTCAGCGACTGCAAGCCGTCGCTGAAGCGGGGTCAGATTACATCAGGGGTGGGCTTACTGCAGGTCGAAACGGTCCAGGTTCATCACTTTCACCCATGCCGCAACAAAGTCCTTCACGAACTTCACGTGCGCATCGCTACCGGCATACACTTCCGCCAGAGCACGCAGCACCGCATGAGAGCCAAAAACCAGGTCCGCACGAGAAGCGGTGTACTTCACTTCACCTGTCTGACGATCGCGACCTTCAAATTGTTCGTTTGACTCATCAACCGGTTTCCATTCATGACGCATATCCAGCAGGTTGACGAAGAAGTCATTACTGAGTACACCCGGACGATCGGTAAAGACACCATGTTTACTGCCGTCGTAGTTCGCGCCAAGCACGCGCAGACCACCCACCAGCACGGTCATTTCTGGTGCGGTCAGAGTCAACTGCTGCGCTTTATCGATCAGCAGAGACTCTGTTGTTGCCACGCCAGGTTCACCGCGATAGTTACGGAACCCATCGGCGATCGGTTTGAGGAGCTCAAACATCTCAATATCTGTCTGATCCTGACGCGCATCCACACGACCAGGCGTAAACGGCACATGAATGCTGACACCTGCAGCGCTGGCGGCTTTTTCAACCCCCACGACACCGGCAAGAACAATGATATCGGCCAGCGACGCTTTAGCGGAATCACGCTGGATTTTCTCCAGAACCGGCAGCGCACGCGTAGCAATCGCATTGACATCCCAGCCGCGCTGCGGCGCTAATGCCAGACGCGCACCGTTCGCCCCGCCACGTTTATCCCCCCCGCGGAAGGTCGACGCAGACGCCCACGCAACGGACACCAGTTCACCGACAGAGAGACCGGAATCCGCGATGGCAGACTTCAGGCTCAGGATATCTTCTTCCGTTGGATTGAAGGTGGGTTGCGGCAGCGGGTCCTGCCAAATCAGATCTTCTTTTGGCACTTCCGGACCGATGTAACGCGCTTTCGGCCCCATATCACGGTGGGTCAGTTTGAACCACGCACGGGCGAAGGCTTCGTTAAACGCCTGCGGATCGTTCAGGAAACGGCGGGAAATTTTTTCGAATTCCGGATCAAAACGCAGCGTCAGGTCGGTGACCAGCATCGTCGGCTTACGTTTTTTCGACGGGTCGAATGGATCAGGAATGATTTCTGGCGCATCGACTGCTTCAAACTGGATGGCGCCAGCCGGACTGCGCGTCTGTACCCACTCATATTTGAACAGGTTCTCGAAGAAGTAGTTGCTCCACTGGGTTGGGGTTTGCGTCCAGACCACTTCCAGTCCGGATGTAATCGCATCCGCGCCCACACCGCTACCAAAATCACTTTTCCAGCCTAAACCCTGGTTTTCGATCGGTGCCACTTCCGGGTCCGGGCCGACGTGCGTCGCCGGGCCTGCGCCGTGGGTTTTCCCTAATGTGTGACCGCCGGCAATCAACGCAACGGTCTCTTCGTCGTTCATCCCCATGTTGCCAAAGGTTGCACGAATCGCTGAAGCCGCCGAAAGCGGTTCACCGCTGGCGTTAGGACCTTCCGGGTTAACATAGATCAGCCCCATCTCGGTGGCGGCTAAAGGACGTTTAGCCAGCTCTTCCGGATCACGGTGGGCAAGCCACGTTTTCTCATCGCCCCAGTTTACATCCAGATCCGGTTCCCAGACGTCCTCACGACCCGCACCGAAACCAAAGGTACGGAAGCCGGAGTTTTCCAGCGCAACGTTACCCGCCAGAATAAACAGGTCGGCCCAGGAAATTTTTTGTCCGTATTTTTGCTTGATTGGCCACAGCAGACGACGCGCCTTGTCCAGACTCACGTTATCCGGCCAGGAGTTCAGGGGAGCAAAACGCTGCTGTCCGCGACCTGCGCCGCCGCGTCCGTCAACGGAACGATAGGTACCAGCCCCGTGCCAGGCCATGCGGATAAACAGACCGGCATACGTTCCCCAGTCAGCAGGCCACCACGGTTGAGATTCGGTGAGAAGCGCTCTGAGATCGCCTTTCAGCGCGGAATAATCTAATTTGCTGAATTCTTTGCGGTAATTGAAATCTTCACCCAGCGGGTTTGAGCGATTGGAATGTTGGTTTAACAAGTCGACGCGGAGCTGGTTAGGCCACCAGTCACGGCTGGTTGTTCCTGCTCCAGCGCTCTGGTCATGGCCGCCCTGATGAAAAGGACATTTTCCGGCGGACGTCGGGTTATGGATATCGTCTGGCGTGCTCATCTATATGCTCCCTTTACAGTGTTTACATTACGATATACACCTACAGAGATAAGATATAGTCGAAAAAATCCACAGATTCGATAGCCGATACCTTTTATATTTTTAGTTACAGAGATGTAGATCAAAATGAGGTGTAATAAAGCCCTCCGGGGAGGGCCGAGGCATTTAGATACCGGGTCTGACACCCAGGGTGTGGCAAATGGCATAACTCATTTCAGCGCGGTTAAGTGTATAGAAATGAAAGTCTTTTACGCCTTCCCGGCTTAAAATTTTCACCATGTCCATGGCGATATTTGCTCCCACCAGCTTACGGGTTTCCGCATCGTCATCGAGGCCATTAAACATTTGTGACATCCACGCCGGAATGCGCACATTGGTCATATCGGCAAACTTCTTCGCCTGCTTAAAGTTCGAGACCGGCAGAATGCCAGGAATGATTTCCACGTCGATACCCGCAGAGACGCAGCGGTCACGAAAACGCAGGTAGCTTTCGACGTCAAAGAAAAATTGGGTAATGGCGCGGTTCGCCCCGGCATCCACTTTACGTTTCAGGTTGAGCAGATCCGCCTGCGCGCTTTTCGCTTCCGGATGCACTTCCGGGTAAGCGGCGACGGAGATATCAAAGTCGGCCACCTCTTTCAGCAGGCTCACCAGGTCGGCAGCATACATATCGGGCTTACCGCTGCCTGCCGGCAGATCGCCGCGCAGCGCAACGATGTGGCGGATTCCGTTGTTCCAGTAGTCCTGTGCAATAGTACGCAGTTCATCGCGGGTCGCATCAATACAGGTCAGGTGCGGTGCGGCTTCCAGACCGGTGCGATCTTTAATCCCTTTGATGATGCTGTGCGTGCGATCGCGTTCGCCAGAGTTGGCGCCGTAGGTTACCGAAACAAACTTCGGCTTCAGGCTGCTCAGGCGATCAATGGAATTCCACAGGGTTTGCTCCATTTCACTGGTGCGCGGCGGGAAAAACTCGAACGAAACGTTAATCTGACCCTGGACTTCCGCCAGGCTCTGATTCAGGGCTTCCCGCTGGTTGGCGTGAAAAAAGCTCATACCTTACCTCATCAATCGCTTGTCATTATATGTTGTGTTGTGAACATCTATCCGTTTAGACGTCCAGATGTAAAAATGACGGAAAAGCACGATGACGTCAACTGAAAAATCATCGTTGATGGTGAGGAAAAGTCAGGGAAGATGAAAAAATTCACGTTAGTGGGCTATATCAGCGGACAGCATCATGCTTTTCAGCCATTGTAAGCGGGCAGCGTTCTCCGGCAACATCGCCAGCCCCGCCTGAATGCTGAGTTCACCCTCGCTCAGTGGTCGAAAAACCACGCCCTGACGCTGAATAGCGGCAAAGGAAGCAGGGAATAAGCTCAGACCATCGCCATGGGCTATTCGCGCCAGCAGAACGTCATGCTCCAGCGGCTCTTCAAGACAGGCAGGAGCGTAACCCACACGCTGAAAGCGTGCCCGCGTAGCGTCAAAGAAGGCCGGATTTCGTTCCCGGCTAAACCAGAACAGCGGCCGGTGATTAAGTGCTTTCAGGGAGAGGGTGTCACTGCCAGCCTCTGACCAAATGGCAGGTAGCGCTGCGATGAGCGGCTCACGCCAGTCGAGCGGCGTGATGGTCAGTCCGGCGGTCTCCAGCGGCAACGCCACCACGGCAGCATCCAGTTTTCCGCGTCGCACCTGACGTATGAGATCGGGCGAGCCCTGGCGCACAAGACGCAGGGTATCAACCCGGGTATTCAGTTGCGTTTCCAGCGCGGCGAAGACGCCCTGCTCAAATGCCGTCGTCAGCCCCAGACGCAACGACTGCACGCCGTCTGGCGCAAGCTGATTCAGGGCCGCATAGGTTTTATCCTGCTGTTCCAGCAGCGGACGCACGATCTCCAGCACGCGCAGCCCCTCATTCGTCAGCGTCAACCCTTTGGTATGACGGACAAACAGCGTCACCCCCAGACGTTCTTCAAGCTGGCGTATATGGCGGCTAAGCGGCGGTTGCGACATAAACAGTCGCAGGGCTGCCCGGCTCATGTTGTTCTCTTCCGCCACCACGGCAAAGTAACGCAGCAGGCGAATATCCAGAGAGTGCAGAAGCGGTGTTGTCATACCGAAAAGGTATCACGGAAACGGTATTATCCAAATCATTCCACCCACCCTATCCTCACGTCATCACTAACAGATGAGGAAGACACTATGCATTCAGAACGCTTTATCACCGGTCAGAACATGCTACAGCAGGTTGATGGCAAAGGCGGCGATGCCGTCGTCGAGAGCCTGAAGGACATCGCTCCCGACTTCGCTCGCTATCTGATTGAGTTTCCTTTTGGCGACATTTATTCCCGCCCCGGACTGGATTTACGCAGTCGGGAAATCGCCACCGTCGCCGCCTTAACCGCACTGGGCAACGCCGCACCGCAGTTGAAGGTTCACATTGCTGCCGCGCTGCATGTCGGGTTAACGCAGGAGGAGATTATTGAGGTCATGATGCAGATGGCAGTGTATGCCGGTTTCCCGGCGGCGCTGAACGGTCTGTTCGCCGCAAAAGAGGTGTTTGCTGGTCGGTAACACGCCGGACAGGATGCTGAAGCATCTTATCCGGCCTGAATTACGCCCGAACCATCGGCCGGATAAGCGCACAGCGCCATCCGGCAAAAAACTACAGCAGCTGCGCCAGACGGTTAATATCCGACTGAATCGCCCCGGCAGTGACGTCACGCCCGGCACCGGGCCCGCGGATCACTAACGGGTTATCGCGATACCAGCGGCTTTCGATAGCAAAGACGTTATCGCACGGCAGCAGCGCTGCCAGCGGATGCTCCGGGCGAACCGCTTCTACGCCAACACGCGCTTTGCCATTGGCATCGAAACGCGCCACATAGCGCAGTACCAGCCCCATTTCACGGGCCGCTTCCAGACGCTGCACCATCTGATCGTTCAGCTCATCGCCATTCTCAAAGAAGTGGTCGATTGAGCCTTCTTCACAATGCGCGGGAACCAGCGACTCAACGCGGACCTGATCCGGCTCGATGTCGTAGCCTGCTTCGCGTGCCAGAATCACCAGCTTGCGCATCACATCTTTACCCGACAGGTCAACGCGCGGATCCGGCTCCGTCAGTCCCTGTTGCCAGGCCTGATCCACCAGATCGGTAAACGGCACAGAGCCATCAAACTGCAGGAACAGCCAGGACAGCGTGCCGGAGAAGATCCCGCTGATCGACAGGATGGTGTCGCCGCTGTCGATCAGATCGCGCACGGTGTGGTTGATCGGCAACCCCGCACCCACGGTCGCGTTATACAGCCAGTGGCGCCCGGTCTTATCAAACGCGTCGTGGATCTGGCGATACTTATTGCTGGTGCTCGCCCCAGCCAGCTTGTTGGCGCTGATGACGTGAAAACCGTGGCTGGCAAAGTCGAGATACTGATCCGCCAGCTGTTCGCTCGCGGTCACATCCAGCACCACCAGATCGTCATACGGGTGCGCGCGCATCCACAGGAACAGCGACTCTTCATCCTGTTCAATGGCTTCATCATTGAAGAACGCCAGCGCCCGGCTGGCGTCCAGCCCTTCGTAGTTCAGCAGGCTGCGACGGCTATCCACCACCCCGGCCAGCACAAATTCAAATCCGGTACGCGCCGAGAGCGTGCTCTGCTCGCGGGCAAACAGCTCAAGCCAGCGGGAGCCGATGTTGCCCTTGCCGAAAAGCACCAGGCCGATGCGTTTTTCAGCGCGGAAAATGGACTGATGCAGACCCTGAATCAGGCTCTCCGTTGGGCCGGTACGCAGTACGGCCACCAGGCTGATGCCCTCTTCCGACTGCCAGGTAAATTCTACCGGCTGTCCTTTCAACTGTTGCCAGAAACGATGGCAGTGCAGCGGGTTACGGGTGACGCCTGCGCCCACCATTGCCACCAGCGCCAGCCCCTGACGCAATCGCAGTTCACCCGGCAGACCGGCTTCATCGAGGATTCGCAAGGCGCTGTCGGCCACTTCCGAGGTATAGCAGAACTGCAGCAGATGACGATCGGTATGGACGCCAACGGCCAGCGGACGCACCTGTGCACGCTTGAGGACCTGATCGATATCTTTATGCGCCTGCTTAAAGTCATGGCTGGCGGGCACCTGAAATTCAATCAGGCAGACGTCATCATGGCTGGTCACGATACGCGCACCGGTCCCGGAAGCTAATACACGCTCAATGCGCGTGGAACCTTGATCTGGCGTATAACTACAGCGCAACTGGAGATCGATATCGCTGCCAGAAACCGGCTGCAGCGTGCGGGCGTGCAGAACCGGCGCCGCCAGACGCGCCAGCTCGCTGGCTTCATCCAGACGCAGCAGCGGCAGCAGGCAGGCATCTTTGACTTTACGCGGGTCAGCGCTGTAAACGCCGGCCACATCACTCCAGATGGTAACGCGGGAAACGCCCGCCAGCGCGCCAATCTGCGTGGCGGAGTAGTCAGAACCGTTACGGCCCAGCAGCACCGTTTCACCCGCATTACTACGACTGATAAAACCGGTCACGACCAGACGTTTCTGCGGATGCTGGATCAGCAGTTGCTGTAATAACGGGTAAGAAAGCCCTTCATCCACCTGCGGTTGCGCAGCGCGCTCAGCGCGTAAGAATTCACGTGCATCCAGCCAGGCCGACTCCATGCCCTGCTGATTGAGCACAGCCGACATCAGACGCGCTGACCATACTTCACCGTGGCCCACGACTTCCGCATAAACGGCGTCATTCACGCCGCTGTCCAGCAGATTGGCCAGACGTTCCAGATCGCTGATAAACAGGCTGGTTAATGCCTCCGCCACGTCGGCGGGAAGCAAGCCGCTAATCAGTTCACACTGATAGCGTCGCAGGGTCTGTTGTACCTGATGCGCAGAGAGGCGATCGGTCTGACTTAATTTCAGCCAACTGATCAGTTGGTTGGTCGTACTGCCCGCAGCGGAAACCACCATCATGTCGTCAGGCTGTGAGTATTCCGCCATGATGCCCGCGACGCGCAAATAACACTTCACGTCAGCCAGACTACTACCACCAAATTTGTGCAGTTGACGACCCTTCGCCCCTGCCTGCGCAATCACACTCATGTTTACCCCTTGTTTGCAGCCCGGAAGCCATTTTCCAGGTCGGCAATTAAATCTTCGCCATCTTCAATACCGGTGGAGATACGCAGCAGCGTCTCGGAGATCCCGGCGGCAGCACGCGCTTCTGGTGCCATGCCTGCATGTGTCATGGTTGCGGCGTGAGAGATTAAACTTTCCACTCCCCCTAATGATTCCGCCAGCGTAAACAACGACAGCCCGCCCAGGAAACGACGCAGCGTCTGCTCATCGCCATCCAGTTCAAAACTCAACATTGCGCCAAAGCCTTTTTGCTGGCGCGCGGCAATTTCATGCCCCTGATTTTCCGGCAACGACGGGTGATACAGTTTTTTCACCAACGGCTGGGTTTGCAGGTATTTCACAATCGCCTGCGCGTTGCGCTGCGCCAGCTCCATACGCGGCACCAGCGTTCGCAACCCACGTAGCAGCAGATAGCTGTCAAACGCGCCGCCCGTCACGCCAATATTGTTTGCCCACCAGGCCAGTTCAGTGACAACGTCCGGGTCTTTAGCAATCACCACGCCGGCCACTACGTCTGAGTGACCGTTCAGATATTTCGTGCATGAATGCAACACCAGATCGGCACCTAATGCCAGCGGATTTTGTAATGCCGGGCTTAAGAAGGTGTTATCCACCACGCTCACCGCCCCGACTTCCCTTGCCAGATGGCAGATTTTCGCAATATCCACGACGCGTAACAATGGATTACTTGGGCTTTCTACCAGTACCAGTTTGGGTTTTTCTGCCAGCGCTGCCCGTAATGCCTGTTCATCGCCTTGATCAACAAACAACACGCGATAGCAACCGCGTTTCGCCAGACTGTCGAACAGGCGATAGCTACCGCCGTAGCAGTCGTGCGGCGCAACCAGCAGATCGCCAGGTTTCAAAAAGACGGTCGTTACCAGGTGAATCGCGGACATGCCGGTATTAGTAAGTACTGCACCAGCACCACCTTCCAGTTCTGCCAGCGCACGCTGAACCACATCGCGCGTTGGGTTGCCGCGACGCGAGTAATCATGCGCGCGCGGTTCATTAAATCCGGTAAAGTTATAGGTGCTGGAAAGATGGATCGGTGGGACAACGCAACCATACTGTTCGTCGTCATTTAACCCGCTACGCACTGCGATGGTGGCCTGTTTACGCGTCATGTGATGAAGTTCCCTGGGCTTTGTCGGTGAAATGTCAGGCACCAGAGTAAACATTGTGTTAATGGACGTCAATACATCTGGACATCTAAACTTCTTTGCGTATAGATTGAGCAAATCCCAAATAGCCGTTAAAATTATATGCATTATCACGCCGACAGGTGCATTACACGATGTCACGGTAACGCCTGTACGGTAAACTATGCGGGTTTACGGTCAGTACCCACATCAACTGTGTGGTCTGGTCTCAATTTATTGACGAAGAGGATTAAGTATCTCATGGCTGAATGGAGCGGCGAATATATCAGCCCATACGCTGAGCACGGCAAGAAGAGTGAACAAGTCAAAAAGATTACGGTTTCCATTCCTCTTAAGGTGTTAAAAATCCTCACCGATGAACGCACGCGTCGTCAGGTGAACAACCTGCGTCACGCCACCAACAGCGAGCTGCTGTGTGAAGCGTTTCTGCATGCTTTTACCGGACAACCCCTGCCAAACGATGCAGACCTGCGCAAAGAGCGTAGCGATGAAATCCCGGAAGCAGCGAAAGAAATTATGCGCGAACTGGGCATCGACCCGGAGACGTGGGAATATTGATGCAGAAAAGAGCAGAAGCCACGCTTCTGCTTTTTTTCATGGTGATTATCGGTTTGGCTCTCTCGGATCAGGCTGGCTGATGGTACTGCGCCTTCTGCCGGTTTACATAACCAATCGTATTGTTTCCCCACAGCTGTTCGTACGGCATACCAGCCAGCATCTCCACGGTCTGGCGCGCCTGAGGTGTGATCGCGTCCGGGGTAACCCCTCCGGCCTGACGCATTTTCAGTGTCTCTTCGCGCAGTACTTTGTGCGTTTTCAGGTTTAATCGAAAACGCAGTGAAACCAGGAATCCCATGCAGAGCACCGCCACCGTACCGAAACTCAGAATCAGCATGATGGTATGGCTGACACCCGGCACCTGAGTGGCCTGTCCTGAGACAAAACCGGAATACTGCATCACAATGCCGACCAACATTACGGCACCGGCCTGAGACGCTTTGCGAGTCAGGGTCATGATGCCCGCAAATATCCCCTCGCGACGCTGTCCGGTGATGACCTCATCCACATCCGCAATATAGGTATAAATGTTCCACGGGATATAATTGATGCCGCCGCGCCCCAGACCGGCCACCGCGGAAATCAGCATCAACAGCGCCGAATTGTCGCTCATCCCGCTATAGTACAGTGCGGAGTATGACAGCGCGCCCAGACCAAACAGCAGCACCACCACACGATACGACGGCGCCGGGCCAAAACGGATACACAGCGGGATCATCGCCATCACGGCGATAAACTGCAGGATCGCCATCGTCCCCATGAGATTGGACGCCAGCGTTGGGCTTTGCATCAGCACGAACACCACGTAATAGGTAAACACGGCGTTGAAAACGTCCTGCGCAATATAGCCGCCGAGATACATCCCGAGATGCAGACGAAAAATTCGAATGCGAAACGTTGAGCTCAGCTCAATCACCAGGCGATGCAGACTCTGCCCCAGAGTCAGCTTTTGCGCCTGCACCGCCAGCTCTTCCGCACTACGTTCACGTTCCCAGGTAAAGATCCAGACGAAAGTCAGCACCACGGCACACATAATGGCGAACACCAGGCTGGCGTAAAAGAAGGAGATGGCATTGTCCTTACCAAAATGGTTCAGCAAAATACCGGGTAAAAAAGCCGCCAGGATCGCTGACAGTTGCGCCATCGCGATACGCGCCCCGGAAAACTTCGTTTTCTGCCTGAAGTCGTCGGTCATTTCCGGAACCAGCGTTTCATAAGGCACCAAAATCATGGTGTAGACCACGTCGAACAACAGATAAGCGGCCAGATAATACCAGTAGCTCATTCCCTCCATCCACATCAGGCTATAGGAGAAAACGCAGGGAATACCCAGTAAAATAAAGAACTTCCGTCGACCAAATCGTTTTCCCAACCACGTATTGCCAAAGCTATCCGTCAGATATCCCATCAGCGGACTGACCACCGCATCCAAAATTCTCGCCATCGCAAAAATAAACGTCGCCTCTATTGGTGTTAATCCGCAAAAGGTGGTGAAAAAATATAATAACCATGCCGCAGTCAGCGCGGTTGTCCCTGCGCCAAGACAATCACCTGAGCCATAGGCGAGGTAATTCACAAGACCTATTTTTCGCTTATTCATCTGGATTCCCTGATTATTAAGCATGAAGTACGCGCGGCAAAAAAAAATACGCTTACCGCACAGGAATATGTCATAGAGAAGAATTTATTAATCAGAAAGTATAACCAATACCAATACGATAACGTGTCTGACGATCGTCGGTTGTCGCTGTATTATAGCCGGAAGAGACGTTACCCACTTCAGCAAAAGGAATCCAGGAACCTATTTTATAGGCAACGCGAAAGTTAAGTTCATAGTCTTCTTTTTTATTATTATATAAATCTTCACTGTCTGCGATTTTATAAATACCGTTCAGTTCAAACATCCAGTCATGAAGGTTATAGCCCAACCAGGCCTCCGGGCGATAAACCATTCGATCATCTCTGCCTTCTGAATTGCGACGAGTATACTCAAAACGATAGCGGAATGCCGTCCACCAGCTATCATTGATATTATATTGCACACGCAAGTACGGCTTATAGATTGCCTGACCTTCATCTGTTTCTATCGCCAGTCCCGGTTGCCAGACAAGGTCTTGCCAGGTGAACTGGTAACTGGCCGTGTACTCGTTACCGTTCGTCTCCATGTTATTAACCGGATGTTTTGGATCCGAATCATCAGAGCGCGAAATCGCTTCTACCGCAACGCCAAATCCACTGGCAAAACGATGGGACATATAAACACGGTCATAGTTACGTCCGTCGTCATAATATTCATGACGATAATCTACGTAGCCAGCATGAGCGGCTCCAGATAATATTGGAATAAGTAATAACGCATATCCACGCTTCATAGCAATCCCTCTCAATAGAATACATCAAAAACAATCTGACCTTATCAACATCACAACGATAAAAATGCAATGATGAAAACAAGGATAATTTTATATTACGAAGTGAAGTTTATTTAAGTGGGAAAGTTAAAACCTTTTAAATTTTGCCAGCGAATAAAAATCATGGCAAAAAAAGGAAGATAAGAGAGACAGACATCACCAACAGAAACAATTTATCGATAAATTAAAAACACCATTTCAATTTGCCGTGGCGTTATTTATTCAAGACATTAATGATATATATGGAACAGATAAATTTCAGAGACAAAAAAAGCGCCAGTCGGCGCTTTTTTTTGACAGCTGAAACTTATTTGCTGCCCGGGATGTTGAAACGCTTGTTGAAGCGGTCAACACGGCCACCGGTTGCAACGTCACGCTGTTTGCCAGTGTAGAACGGGTGGCATTTACCGCACACGTCCAGGTTCAGATCGTGACCAACGGTAGAGCGGATTTTCATGACGTTACCGCAAGAACAGGTAGCAGTAATTTCTTCGTATTTCGGGTGAATATCTTTTTTCATGGGAAACCTCAGTTTAAGGCCGCGTCGCTCTTCCAGCCCTAACGCCAGACACCACGCGATGTTGATAGTATAGTTTGACACAATCAATTTGCATCAAAGGCGGCGAATCATACAGAAATTAGCCCACTCATGCAAACTGATTCGCTCGTCACCCACGACTAATGTGTATACTAACCCGCCAGATTTCAAGTCAGGACGATTTATGCCCGTAGCGCGCGTTGCCTTACCCGTTCCGCTTCCCCGCACCTTTGACTATCTTCTGCCGGAAGGCATGAGCAGCGTCAAGGCAGGATGTCGCGTGCGCGTGCCGTTTGGCAAACAGCAAGAGCGCGTCGGGATCGTGGTTTCGGTCAGCGACAAAAGCGAGCTGCCGCTGAATGAACTGAAAGCGATCGTTGACGTGCTGGATGATGAACCGCTCTTTTCGACCTCTGTCTGGCGTCTGCTGATCTGGGCGGCGGATTATTATCATCATCCCATCGGCGATGTGCTGTTCCACGCTCTGCCTATTCTGTTGCGTCAGGGGAAACCAGCTACCAACGCGCCTATGTGGTACTGGTTTGCCACCGAAGAGGGCCAGGTGGTTGATCTCAATAGCCTGAAGCGTTCCCCCAAACAGCAGCAGGCACTGGCTGCGTTACGGCAGGGGAAAATCTGGCGCGATCAGGTGACTGCTCTCGAATTCAACGATGCCGCGCTTCAGGCGCTGCGTAAAAAAGGCTTGTGCGAACTGGCGAGCGAAACGCCTGGTTTTAGCGACTGGCGCACAAATTACGCGGTCTGCGGCGAACGTCTGCGCCTGAACACCGAACAGGCCACCGCCGTTGGCGCCATTCACAGTGCGTCAGACAGTTTCTCCGCCTGGCTGCTGGCCGGGGTGACAGGCTCAGGTAAAACCGAAGTTTACCTGAGCGTACTGGAAAACGTCCTCGCGCAGGGTAAACAGGCGCTGGTAATGGTGCCGGAAATTGGCCTGACGCCGCAAACCATCGCCCGCTTTCGCGAACGTTTCAACGCGCCGGTGGAAGTGCTGCACTCCGCTCTCAACGACAGCGAACGCCTCTCTGCCTGGCTGAAGGCGAAAAACGGCGAAGCCGCGATCGTTATTGGCACCCGTTCCTCCTTATTTACACCGTTTAAAAATCTTGGCGTGATCGTGATCGATGAAGAACACGACAGTTCCTATAAACAGCAGGAAGGCTGGCGCTACCATGCCCGCGATCTGGCGGTCTGGCGCGCCCATAGTGAACGCATCCCGATTATCCTCGGTTCGGCAACGCCGGCGCTTGAGACGCTTTGCAATGTCAGGCAGAAAAAATACCGCATGCTGCGCCTGACGCGTCGTGCCGGAAACGCACGCCCCGCCACTCAGCATGTACTCGATTTAAAAGGTCAACAGGTGCAGGCAGGCCTGGCACCGGCGTTAATCGCCCGTATGCGCCAGCATTTACAGGCCGATAACCAGGTGATTTTATTCCTCAACCGCCGGGGTTTTGCGCCTGCGTTGCTTTGCCACGACTGCGGCTGGATTGCAGAGTGTCCGCGTTGCGATCACTACTACACCCTGCACCAGGCGCAGCACCACTTGCGCTGCCACCACTGCGACAGTCAGCGCCCGGTGCCGCGTCAGTGCCCCTCCTGCGGCTCCACGCATATGGTGCCGGTCGGGTTAGGCACCGAGCAGCTTGAACAAGCCTTAGCCCCCTTCTTTCCCGGCGTGCCGATTTCCCGCATTGACCGCGACACCACCAGCCGAAAAGGATCGCTTGAGCAACATCTGGCGGAAGTCCATCGCGGCGGCGCAAGGATCCTGATCGGCACCCAGATGCTGGCAAAAGGTCACCACTTCCCTGATGTGACGCTGGTTGCGCTGCTGGATGTGGATGGCGCGTTGTTCTCCGCAGACTTCCGCTCGGCGGAGCGCTTTGCCCAACTTTATACTCAGGTGTCCGGACGCGCAGGACGCGCAGGCAAACAGGGGGAAGTGGTTTTGCAGACTCACCATCCGGAACATCCGCTGCTGCAAACTCTGTTGCATAAAGGCTATGACGCGTTTGCCGAACAGGCGCTGGCCGAACGCCAAACGATGCAACTGCCGCCGTGGACCAGCCACGTCATCGTGCGTGCTGAAGATCATAATAATCAGCAGGCTTCACTGTTTTTGCAGCAGCTGCGTAATCTGATCCAGGCCAGCCCGCTGGCAGATGACAAGCTCTGGGTGTTAGGCCCCGTTCCGGCGCTGGCGCCGAAGCGCGGCGGACGCTATCGCTGGCAGATTTTATTGCAACATCCATCACGAATTCGTTTGCAACATATCGTCAGCGGAACGCTCGCGCTCATCAATACCTTACCGGATTCACGCAAGGTGAAATGGGTGCTGGATGTCGATCCTATTGAGGGATAACCCCCTCACGATGCGAGGCGGATCGTAAAATTTAACACCCATCACACTTTTTATGAAAATTCTGTAACCGTTTCCATTCGCTATCTGATAAAAATGTTTCCGATGTGAATTTAAACAGGGATTGTGCTGCGCCGGATTTCCCAGGCGAGGAGAAAGAGTGAAACCGAATAAGCAGGTTGCTGCCGCTACAATGAAAGATGTTGCCATGAAGGCGAAAGTCTCAACGGCAACCGTGTCTCGCGCGCTAATGAACCCGGATAAAGTCTCTCAGTCCACCCGAAACCGGGTTGAACAGGCAGCTGTAGAGGTCGGGTATTTACCGCAGGCGGCGGGACGCAACGTTAAACGTAATGAATCGCGAACCATCCTGGTGATTGTTCCGGATATTTGCGATCCCTTCTTTAGCGAACTGATCCGTGGGATCGAGGTCACCGCCGCCAGTCATGGCTATCTGGTGCTGATCGGCGATTGTGCGCATCAGAACCAGCAGGAAAAAACCTTCGTCAATTTGATCATCACCAAGCAAATTGATGGCATGCTGCTGCTGGGCTCTCGTCTGCCGTTTGACGCCAGTATTGAAGAGCAGCGCAATCTGCCGCCGATGGTGATGGCGAACGAGTTTGCGCCGGAACTGGAACTGCCTACCGTCCATATCGATAACCTGACCGCCGCCTTCAATGCCGTGAACTACCTGCATGAGCTGGGACATCAGCGCATTGGCTGTATTGCCGGGCCGGAAGAAATGCCGCTGTGTCATTACCGCTTGCAGGGCTACGTGCAGGCGCTGCGTCGTTGCGGTATTACCGTTGATCCGCACTATATCGCCCGTGGGGATTTTACCTACGAAGCTGGCGGCAATGCGCTTAAACAACTGTTCGACTTGCCGCAACCACCGACAGCGGTATTCTGTCATAGCGATGTTATGGCGCTTGGTGCCCTCTCATGGGCCAAACGTCAGGGCATCAACGTCCCGGATGACCTGTCGATTATTGGTTTCGACAACATCGCCCTGGCGGAGTTTTGCGATCCGCCGCTGACCACCGTTGCGCAACCGCGTTTCGAAATTGGTCGCGAAGCGATGCTGTTGCTGCTTGACCAAATTCAGGGGCAAAATGTCAACAGCGGCTCGCGTTTAATGGATTGTGAGTTAATCCTTCGGGGTACGACGCGTGCCTTAACGTAAACCTTTCAGACACCGTGTCTGGTCAAAGGCCCGCCGCTTAAGTAACATGGCGGGCTGACGAACGAATCAATACAGCGAAACGATAGTGGCACAACGAGATTATGTACGTCGCGGCCAACCGGCACCTTCGCGGCGCAAAAAGAGCACCTCACGGAAAAAGCAACGCAACACGTCTGCGGTATCGCCCGCAATGGTCGCCATTGCCGCCGCCGTGCTTGTGGCCTTTATCGGTGGTCTGTACTTCATTACGCATCATAAAAAAGAAGAATCCGAAACGTTGCAGGGTCAGAAAGTGACCGGCAACGGGCTGCCGCCAAAGCCGGAAGAGCGCTGGCGCTATATTAAAGAGCTGGAAAGCCGTCAGCCGGGCGTACGTGCGCCCACAGAACCGTCAGCCGGTGGTGAAGTCATGAAGCCGGATCAACTGACTGAAGAACAGCGCCAGTTACTTGCGCAAATGCAGGCCGACATGCGCCAGCAACCGACGCAGCTCAACGAAGTGCCGTGGAACGAGCAGACACCGGCACAACGTCAGCAAACGTTGCAGCGCCAGGCTCAGCAACGTCAGGTTGAGCAACAGCAGCAGTGGAACAGCACGCCGCCGGTTCAACAGCCGCGTACGCAGCCACAGACGCAAACGCGTACTGCGCAAACGGCGCCAGTGCAGCAGCCGTCGAAGCCTGCCACGCAGACGCAGAAACCCGCTGCGACGTCGCAACCGTACCAGGATCTGCTGCAGACCCCGGCGCACACCACGGCATCGCAGCCAAAAACACAGCCAGCCGCACCGGTTGAGCGCGTGCCAGAGGCACCGAAGCCGACGACAGAGAAGAAAGACGAACGTCGCTGGATGGTACAATGTGGTTCGTTTAAAGGCGCAGAACAGGCAGAAACCGTGCGTGCACAGTTAGCTTTCGAAGGCTTTGACTCCAAAATCACCACCAATAATGGCTGGAACCGCGTGGTCATCGGGCCGGTGAAAGGCAAAGAGAATGCCGACAGCACCATTAGCCGTCTGAAGATGGCAGGTCACACAAACTGTATTCGACTCGCCTCCGGGGGTTGAAACCCCCAAAATCTCCCCCATCTATACTTGCATTACGCCCCGCACACCGTGCGGGGCTTGTATTCTGCATTTGTAACCAAGGGGTCTGCTCGTGACAACAATAGTAAGCGTACGCCGTAACGGCCAGGTGGTTATCGCCGGTGATGGTCAGGCCACACTGGGTAACACCGTCATGAAAGGCAACGTGAAGAAAGTGCGTCGTCTGTACAACGACAAAGTCATTGCTGGCTTTGCGGGCGGTACGGCGGATGCGTTCACGCTGTTCGAACTGTTTGAGCGCAAGCTGGAAATGCATCAGGGACATCTGGTTAAAGCCGCCGTTGAGCTGGCGAAAGACTGGCGTACCGATCGCATGCTGCGCAAACTTGAAGCGCTGTTGGCGGTCGCGGATGAAACCGCCTCCCTCATCATCACCGGTAACGGTGACGTCGTGCAGCCGGAAAACGATCTGATTGCCATCGGCTCCGGCGGTCCCTACGCCCAGGCTGCGGCACGTGCTCTGCTGGAAAACACCGAGCTCGGCGCTCGCGACATTGCTGAAAAAGCGTTGGATATTGCAGGTGATATCTGCATTTACACCAACCATTTCCATACCATTGAAGAATTACCGTCTAAAGCGTAAGGATCTCCCATGTCTGAAATGACCCCACGCGAAATCGTCAGCGAACTGGATAAGCACATCATCGGCCAGGACAACGCCAAGCGTTCTGTGGCGATTGCTCTGCGTAACCGCTGGCGTCGCATGCAGCTCAACGAAGAGCTGCGCCATGAAGTGACCCCGAAAAATATCCTGATGATCGGCCCGACCGGTGTCGGTAAAACTGAAATCGCCCGTCGTCTGGCTAAGCTGGCGAATGCGCCGTTCATCAAAGTTGAAGCGACCAAATTCACCGAAGTGGGCTACGTCGGTAAGGAAGTGGATTCTATTATTCGCGATCTGACCGATGCCGCCGTGAAAATGGTACGCGTCCAGGCTATCGAGAAAAACCGTTATCGCGCTGAAGAACTGGCAGAAGAACGTATTCTCGACGTGCTGATCCCACCTGCTAAAAACAACTGGGGACAGACCGAACAGCAGCAGGAACCGTCCGCTGCTCGTCAGGCATTCCGCAAAAAACTGCGTGAAGGCCAGCTTGATGACAAAGAAATCGAGATCGATCTTGCCGCAGCACCGATGGGCGTTGAAATTATGGCTCCTCCGGGCATGGAAGAGATGACCAGCCAGCTGCAGTCCATGTTCCAGAACCTGGGCGGCCAGAAGCAAAAAGCGCGTAAGCTGAAAATCAAAGACGCCATGAAGCTGCTGATTGAAGAAGAAGCGGCGAAACTGGTGAACCCGGAAGAGCTGAAGCAAGACGCTATCGACGCTGTTGAGCAGCACGGGATCGTGTTTATCGACGAAATCGACAAAATCTGTAAGCGCGGCGAGTCTTCCGGTCCGGATGTTTCTCGTGAAGGCGTTCAGCGTGACCTGCTGCCGCTGGTAGAAGGTTGCACCGTTTCCACCAAACACGGGATGGTCAAAACTGACCACATTCTGTTTATCGCTTCTGGCGCGTTCCAGATTGCGAAACCGTCTGACCTGATCCCGGAACTGCAAGGTCGTCTGCCAATCCGCGTTGAACTGCAGGCGCTGACCACCAGCGACTTCGAGCGTATTCTGACCGAGCCGAATGCCTCTATCACCGTGCAGTACAAAGCACTGATGGCGACTGAAGGCGTAAATATCGAGTTTACCGACTCCGGTATTAAACGCATCGCGGAAGCGGCATGGCAGGTGAACGAATCTACCGAAAACATCGGTGCTCGTCGTTTACACACTGTTCTGGAGCGTTTAATGGAAGAGATTTCCTACGACGCCAGCGATTTAAGCGGTCAAAATATCACTATTGACGCAGATTATGTGAGCAAACATCTGGATGCGTTGGTGGCAGATGAAGATCTGAGCCGTTTTATCCTATAATCGCGTTCAATCATTTTCATCATTGTTTGATGGGGCTGAAAGGCCCCATTTTTATTGGCGCGTATTATGACTGAACAACAAATTAGCCGAACTCAGGCGTGGCTGGAAAGTTTACGACCTAAAACCCTCCCCCTCGCCTTTGCTGCAATTATCGTCGGGACAGCGCTGGCATGGTGGCAAGGTCACTTCGATCCGCTGGTCGCCCTGCTGGCACTAATTACCGCCGGGCTATTACAGATCCTTTCTAACCTCGCCAATGATTACGGCGATGCGGTAAAAGGCAGCGATAAACCTGACCGCATTGGGCCGCTACGCGGCATGCAAAAAGGGGTCATTACCCAGCAAGAGATGAAACGGGCGCTCATTATTACCGTCGTGCTCATCTGTCTCTCCGGGCTGGCACTGGTTGCAGTGGCATGCCATACGCTGGCCGATTTTGTCGGTTTCCTGATTCTTGGCGGGTTGTCGATCATTGCCGCTATCACCTACACCGTGGGCAATCGTCCTTATGGTTATATCGGTCTGGGTGATATTTCCGTACTGGTTTTCTTTGGCTGGTTGAGTGTCATGGGGAGCTGGTATTTACAGGCTCATACATTGATTCCGGCACTGATCCTTCCGGCGACCGCATGCGGCCTGCTGGCAACGGCAGTACTGAATATTAATAACCTGCGTGATATCAATAGCGACCGCGAAAATGGCAAAAACACGCTGGTGGTGCGCTTAGGTGAAGTGAACGCGCGTCGTTATCATGCCTGCCTGCTGATGGGCTCGCTGGTGTGTCTGGCGCTGTTTAATCTCTTTTCGCTGCATAGCCTGTGGGGCTGGCTGTTCCTGCTGGCGGCACCATTACTGGTGAAGCAAGCCCGTTATGTGATGCGGGAAATGGACCCGGTGGCGATGCGACCAATGCTGGAACGTACTGTCAAGGGAGCGTTACTGACTAACCTGCTGTTTGTTTTAGGGATATTCCTAAGCCAGTGGGCAGCATAACTGACAAATATCAATTAACAATTGATGATTTTGCCAACAGCCCACATAGCGCGATATACTGAAAATTCTCGCAGCAACTGAATGTTAAGCCTATGAAATACGATACTTCCGAGCTTTGTGACATCTATCAAGAAGATGTTAACGTCGTGGAACCGCTGTTCTCCAACTTTGGCGGACGGGCGTCGTTTGGCGGACAAATAATCACGGTAAAATGTTTCGAGGACAACGGGTTGCTGTACGATCTGCTCGAACAGAATGGCCGTGGTCGTGTTCTTGTCGTCGATGGCGGTGGTTCTGTTCGTCGCGCACTGGTCGATGCTGAACTGGCGCGTCTGGCAGTACAAAATGAATGGGAAGGTCTGGTCATTTACGGCGCGGTGCGTCAGGTAGATGACCTGGAAGAGTTGGATATCGGCATCCAGGCGATGGCGGCAATTCCGGTTGGTGCCGCTGGCGAAGGCATTGGCGAAAGCGATGTCCGCGTCAATTTTGGCGGTGTCACCTTCTTCTCCGGCGACCATCTTTATGCCGACAATACCGGGATTATTCTTTCAGAAGATCCGCTGGATATTGAATGATAAGAAAGGCACCGCAAGGTGCCTTTTTTCTGCGTTACCTGTTGGCCTACACAGTAAAGAAATTACGCGGAAGATGAAGCGTAATCAGACCTCTTCCATGCGACCCAGCAGGGCCTGCAGACGTTCCTGCCAGCCGTTCTGCTGTTCTTTCAGATGGTTGTTCTCACGCTCCAGCTCTTCGCGCTGATGCTGGGCATTTTGAACTTCCTGCGACAGTGAGTTGTTTTTTTCTTTCAGCTCTTCGATTTCCATCTGCAACAGAGTGATGGTATCAATCGCCTGCTGTACTTTTGCTTCCAGTTTCTCAAACACTTCTAATGACATTGTCATACCTCTCCTGAATTGCAAGGCGTTGATGGATAAAAATCCTCGTCCCGATTACCGGTGACGCCTTAATAAATACGAGCGCACTTTAGTTAGCTCCGATTGTATGAAGCCGCGCCATCGCTGTCCAGCGGCACGCCTTGCAGATTACGGTTTGCCACACTTTTCATCCTTCTCCTGGTGACATAATCCACATCAATCGAAAATGTTAATAAATTTGTTGCGCGAATGATCTAACAAACATGCATCATGTACAATCAGATGGAATAAATGGCGCGATAACGCTCATTTTATGACGAGGCACACACATTTTAAGTTCGATATTTCTCGTTTTTGCTCGTTAACGATAAGTTTACAGCATGCCTACAAGCATCGTGGAGGTCCGTGACTTTCACGCATACAACAAACATTAACTCTTCAGGATCCGATTATGAGTCAAACATCAACCTTGAAAGGCCAGTGCATTGCTGAATTCCTCGGTACCGGGTTGTTGATTTTCTTCGGTGTGGGGTGTGTCGCTGCGCTTAAAGTCGCGGGTGCGTCTTTTGGACAGTGGGAAATCAGCGTCATCTGGGGATTGGGGGTAGCCATGGCTATCTACCTGACCGCAGGGGTGTCTGGCGCACATCTCAACCCGGCAGTCACTATCGCGTTGTGGCTGTTTGCGTGTTTCGACAAGCGCAAAGTTGTTCCTTTTATCCTTTCTCAATTTGCCGGTGCCTTTTGCGCAGCGGCGTTAGTTTACGGGCTTTACTACAATCTTTTCGCCGACTTCGAACAAACGCACCACATTGTACGTGGCAGCATTGAGAGTGTTGATCTGGCCGGCACTTTCTCAACGTATCCCAACCCACATATCAATTTTGTGCAGGCCTTCGCGGTTGAAATGGTGATTACCGCTATCCTGATGGGGCTTATTCTGGCGCTGACTGATGACGGTAACGGTGTACCGCGTGGCCCGCTGGCTCCTTTGTTGATTGGTTTACTGATTGCGGTTATCGGCGCATCCATGGGCCCACTGACCGGGTTTGCGATGAACCCGGCACGTGACATCGGTCCGAAAGCGTTCGCCTGGCTTGCAGGCTGGGGTAATGTCGCCTTCACCGGTGGCAAAGATATTCCTTACTTCCTGGTGCCGCTGTTTGGCCCCATCGTTGGTGCTATTTTGGGCGCTTTCGCCTATCGCAAGCTGATCGGTCGCCATTTGCCGTGCGATATCTGTGCCGTGGAAGAGAAGGAAACCACGACCACTTCACAACAAAAAGCTTCGCTGTAATGTGACTACGGGACAAATAATTATGACTGAGAAAAAATATATCGTTGCGCTCGACCAGGGAACCACCAGCTCCCGCGCCGTCGTGATGGATCATGATGCCAATATCGTAAGCGTCTCACAGCGCGAATTTGAGCAGATCTACCCGAAAGCAGGCTGGGTAGAACACGACCCGATGGAAATCTGGGCAACGCAGAGCTCTACCCTGGTGGAAGTCCTGGCGAAAGCGGACATCAGTTCCGATCAGATTGCAGCTATCGGGATTACTAACCAGCGTGAAACGACCATCGTCTGGGAACGTGAGACCGGTAAACCTATCTATAATGCGATTGTCTGGCAGTGCCGTCGTACCGCGGATATCTGCGAACATCTGAAGCGCGATGGCATGGAAGAGTACATCCGCAATAACACGGGTCTGGTCATTGACCCGTATTTTTCCAGCACCAAAGTGAAGTGGATCCTCGACCACGTCGAAGGCTCTCGTGAGCGCGCACGTCGCGGCGAACTGCTGTTCGGTACCGTTGATACCTGGCTTATCTGGAAAATGACCCAGGGACGCGTACACGTAACGGATTACACCAACGCCTCGCGTACCATGCTGTTCAACATCCACACGCTGGACTGGGACGATAAGATGCTGGATGCGCTGGATATTCCACGCGCCATGCTGCCGGAAGTGCGCCGTTCTTCCGAGGTCTACGGTCAGACCAACATCGGCGGTAAAGGCGGCACGCGTATTCCGATCTCCGGTATCGCCGGTGACCAGCAGGCTGCACTGTTCGGCCAGCTGTGCGTGAAGGAAGGGATGGCGAAAAACACCTACGGCACCGGCTGCTTTATGCTGATGAACACCGGCGAAAAAGCGGTGAAATCCGAAAACGGCCTGTTGACCACCATCGCCTGCGGCCCAACCGGGGAAGTGAACTATGCGCTGGAAGGCGCTGTGTTTATGGCGGGCGCTTCTATTCAGTGGCTGCGTGATGAAATGAAGCTCATCAGCGACGCCTTCGATTCCGAGTATTTCGCGACCAAAGTGAAGGACACTAACGGCGTGTACGTCGTCCCCGCCTTCACCGGCCTGGGCGCGCCGTACTGGGACCCGTATGCGCGTGGCGCGATCTTCGGCTTGACCCGTGGTGTGAACGCCAACCACATTATCCGTGCAACGCTGGAATCTATTGCCTACCAGACCCGCGACGTACTGGAAGCGATGCAGGCAGACTCCGGCATTCGCCTGCACGCCCTGCGCGTGGACGGTGGCGCGGTCGCCAACAACTTCCTGATGCAGTTCCAGTCTGACATTCTTGGCACGCGCGTTGAGCGTCCGGAAGTGCGTGAAGTCACGGCGTTGGGTGCGGCCTACCTGGCCGGTCTGGCAGTCGGTTTCTGGCAGAACCTTGATGAACTGCAGGAAAAAGCGGTCATCGAACGTGAATTCCGCCCTGGCATCGAAACCACCGAGCGTAACTACCGTTACAGCGGCTGGAAGAAAGCGGTCAAACGCGCGCTGGCGTGGGAAGACCACGAAGAGTAATCGCGAATTGCCGGATAACGATGCGAAAGCGTCTTATCCGGCCTACGGATGAGATTACGGTGCAGGGACAACCCCGCACACTCACCCTCTGATATCAATAATTTCCCCCTCTCCCCTGTGCTACACTTCGCGCCATTCCTTTCTGCTACGAGTTTGCTATGAGACGAGAACTTGCCATCGAATTTTCCCGCGTAACCGAAGCGGCGGCGCTGGCTGGCTACAAATGGTTAGGACGCGGTGACAAAAACACCGCCGACGGCGCGGCGGTTAACGCCATGCGCATAATGCTAAACCAGGTCAACATTGACGGGACCATCGTGATCGGGGAAGGCGAGATCGACGAGGCGCCGATGCTCTACATCGGTGAGAAAGTCGGTACCGGTCGCGGCGACGCGGTGGATATTGCCGTCGACCCCATTGAAGGCACACGAATGACGGCGATGGGCCAGGCCAACGCGTTGGCCGTTCTGGCCGTAGGTGACAAGGGTTGCTTCCTGAACGCACCTGACATGTATATGGAAAAGCTGATTGTCGGACCGGGCGCAAAAGGCAGCATCGATCTCAATCTGCCGCTGGAAGAGAACCTGCGCAATGTCGCCAACGCGCTGGGCAAACCGCTGAGCGAACTGACGGTGACGATTCTGGCGAAACCGCGTCATGATGACGTGATCGCAGAGATGGCGAAGCTTGGCGTGCGCGTATTCGCGATTCCTGATGGCGATGTTGCCGCGTCCATTCTGACCTGCATGCCGGACAGCGAAGTGGATGTGCTGTACGGGATTGGCGGTGCGCCGGAAGGCGTGGTGTCCGCCGCGGTGATCCGCGCACTGGATGGTGACATGCAGGGCCGTCTGCTGGCACGTCATGATGTCAAAGGCGACAGCGAAGAGAACCGTCGCATTGGCGAACAAGAGCTGGCACGCTGCCAGGCAATGGGCATCGAGGCGGGTAAAGCGCTGCGTCTGGATGAAATGGCGCGCAGCGATAATGTTATTTTCTCCGCAACCGGCATCACCAAAGGCGATCTGCTGGAAGGGATCAGCCGTAAAGGTAATATCGCGACCACCGAAACGCTGCTGATCCGCGGTAAGTCACGCACCATCCGCCGTATTCAGTCGATCCACTATCTCGACCGTAAAGACCCGGACGTGCAGGCGCACATCCTGTAACTGATTTGTTCGTTCGAGCCTTCCAGCCCCTCCGGGCTGGAAATCTTTCCGCCAACGAACGAAGATAAGGGAACGAGACCCGTACAGGAGAAAACCATGGCAGATTGGGTAACAGGCAAAGTCACAAAGGTACAGAACTGGACAGATGCTCTGTTTAGTCTGACCGTTCACGCCCCCGTTCATCCCTTCACCGCAGGTCAATTTACCAAACTCGGTCTTGAGATTGACGGCGAGCGCGTCCAGCGTGCCTACTCGTATGTGAATGCCCCTGACAATCCCGATCTGGAGTTTTACCTGGTCACCGTGCCTGACGGTAAGCTAAGCCCACGTCTGGCGGCACTCAAGCCCGGCGACGAAGTACAGGTAGTGAGCGAAGCCACCGGTTTCTTTGTGCTTGACGAAGTACCGGACTGCGACACGTTATGGATGCTGGCAACGGGCACCGCCATTGGTCCCTATTTATCGATTCTGCAACTGGGTAACGATCTCGAACGTTTCAAAAATCTGGTACTGGTCCACGCCGCACGATACGCCGCCGATTTAAGCTACCTGCCGCTGATGCAGGCGCTGCAAAAGCGCTACGAAGGCAAACTGCGGATCCAGACGGTGGTGAGCCGGGAGACCGTCGCGGGTTCACTGACCGGCCGCATTCCGGCATTGATTGAAAGTGGCGAACTGGAAAAAGCGGTAGGCTTACCGATGGATAAAGAGACCAGCCATGTGATGCTGTGTGGAAATCCGCAAATGGTTCGCGACACACAGCAGTTGCTGAAAGAGACCCGGCAGATGACGAAACACCTTCGTCGCCGGCCAGGCCATATGACCGCCGAGCATTACTGGTAATACGGTTCAGGGCGCTGATTTAAACGCGACATCCTGCGTGTCTTTACCGTATTTATTTTCGCCCTGGGTGCCAACAAACGCCCCCAGGTCGATAAGAGTCATGATGAGGATAAGCGTCGGCGCAAACCGTCCGACCACCCATTGCCACATCCCCGGCAGAATAGCCCAGTTACCGGCTAACAGCATCCAGGCAAGAATAATCAATAACGCCCACAGCCCCGAACGCCCACGATCGTGCAGACGTTTCACCGTAACCGCTGCCGTCGGCCAGAGCAGACACACCAGGGCAAAGGGAGCAATCTGATCGGGAAGTAATTTTTGACTCTCGAGCGAAAACAGAACCACCATGCTGACAATCCACAGCGCAATCCAGATCCAGAAATCACGGCGTCCAATACGCCCTTTAAATGAGAATAACCACTGCTGTAGGGTCATGTCTGTTCCTTTAAAATGACTATCTTCGACAGTTTACCCTTTTGACAAGCCAGACGGTTATCGTTTTAATCGTGGACAGTCATAACGAAAGGTAAGATTGATGAAGCCAGGATGTTCACTGTTTTTATTATTGTTTTCTGCGATGCTCTCCAGCCCTCCGGCGCTGGCGGCTGAGCCATTGGCGGCCACCACCGCACCGTATTTACTCGCCGGTGCCCCCACGTTTGACCTTTCGATCAGCCAGTTTCGCGAAAACTTTAATACGCAAAATCCGAAGCTTACCTTAAATGAATTCCGCGCCATCGACAGTAGTCGCGACAAAGCCAACCTCACCCGTGCGGCCAGCAAAATAAATGAAAACCTGTACGCCTCGACCGCTCTTGAGCGCGGAACGCTGAAGATTAAGAGCATGCAGATAACCTGGCTGCCGATTCAGGGGCCGGAACAGAAAGCGGCGAAAGCTAAAGCGCAGGAATATATGGCGGCAGTGATCCGCACGGTCGCCCCCTTATTGACCAAAGAGCAGAGCCAGAAAAAGCTGCAAAAGCTGCTTACGTCGGGGAAAAATAAGCGCTATTACGCGGAGACCGAAGGCGCAATTCGCTATGTTGTCGCAGATAACGGCGAAAAGGGGCTGACCTTCGCGGTTGAACCGATTAAGCTGGCGTTATCTGAAAATCTGGACGGGCCCAATTGATGATAAAAAGCAAAGCCTTTCCGGGGAGTGATCTCTATACTGTTTCACAGACCATGCTGCCCTGCGGGGCGGCCATCTTCCTTAATTCGCTGACAAAGCGTGGAGAATAGAAATGCGACATCCTTTAGTGATGGGTAACTGGAAACTGAACGGCAGCCGCCACATGGTTCACGAGCTGGTTTCTAACCTGCGTAAAGAGCTGGCAGGTGTTGCTGGCTGTGCGGTTGCAATCGCACCACCGGAAATGTATATCGATATGGCGAAGCGCGAAGCTGAAGGCAGCCACATCATGCTGGGTGCGCAAAACGTGGACCTGAACCTGTCCGGCGCATTCACCGGTGAAACCTCTGCTGCTATGCTGAAAGACATCGGCGCACAGTACATCATCATCGGCCACTCTGAACGTCGTACTTACCACAAAGAGTCTGACGAACTGATCGCGAAAAAATTCGCTGTGCTGAAAGAGCAGGGTCTGACTCCCGTTCTGTGCATCGGTGAAACCGAAGCTGAAAACGAAGCGGGCAAAACAGAAGAAGTGTGCGCACGTCAGATCGACGCCGTTCTGAAAACACAAGGTGCTGCGGCATTCGAAGGCGTAGTTATCGCTTACGAACCGGTTTGGGCAATCGGCACCGGCAAATCCGCAACGCCAGCGCAGGCACAGGCTGTTCACAAATTTATCCGTGATCATATTGCCAAAGCGGACGCGAAAATTGCTGAGCAGGTCATCATCCAGTACGGCGGTTCCGTAAACGCAGCTAACGCGGCAGAACTGTTCACTCAGCCGGATATCGACGGCGCGCTGGTTGGCGGTGCTTCTCTGAAAGCTGACGCTTTCGCCGTGATCGTAAAAGCAGCTGAAGCAGCAAAACAAGCTTAAGTTGTGTAGTCGGGGGGGACCTCTCCCCCGACTTATCCCCATTACCAGTATCCCAACCAGTGCCACCAGAAAGCCCCTGTCACCGCCCAGATAGTCAGGTTTACCACACTCATCACCAGCCCCGTCTTCCACCATTCCGCCAGAGTGGCATAGCCAGAGCCAAAAATAATCGGCGCAGTGCCCGTACCGTAGTGGGTGAGCGACATCATCAGCGAAGAGGAGAAACCGAGCATCAGCCCCAGCAGGGCCGGTGGCGCGCCCAGACCTAACCCCGCGATGAAGAAGGCGGAGAACATGGCCGTGATATGCGCCGTGGTGCTGGCGAAAAAGTAATGAGAGTAGACGTAAAGCAGGATCAACAGCAGTGTCGCAATACTCCAGTGGACGCCAAGGTGATTGATTGCCGTCCCTACACTGGTCGCAAGCCAGCCGACCAGTCCCAGTTTGCTGAGGAAATCCGCCATCATCACCAGCGCGGCAAACCAGACAATGGTATCCCAGGCACCGCGGCACTTAAGGATGTCCTCCCAGTGTAATACCCCCGTCAGCAACAGAATCGATAAACCGATCAGCGCCGCACTGGTGGGGTTAACGGTCCAGCCGCTGCCCATGATCATCGCGGGAACGCCAGCCCACAGGCAGAGCAGCAAAATGAACACCGCCAGCGTGATTTTTTCCGCCAGCGACAGTGGGCCGAGAAGATCCAGCTTTTGCCGGGCGAACTGCGGCGCATTGGGTGTGCGGGTAATGGCGGGTGGATAGAGCCACCAGATGACGATGGGCATCACCAGCAGCGAGACCACCGCCGGAAGAAGCGCTGCAATGGCCCACATCCCCCAGGTCATGTTCAGTACCCCATCCGTTCCCTGGGACAAAAAGGTGACAATGAGGGGGTTAGGGGCGGTTGCGGTGATGAACATCGCTGAACTGATCGGGTTAATGTTGTAATTCACCAGCGCCAGATAGCGCCCCGTTGAGCCATTTTCGCTATTGCCGGGCTGCGATCCAAGGCTGTCGGCGATGGCACGCATCACCGGGTGAATAATGCCGCCGCCGCGTGCCGTGTTACTTGGGGTGACGGGGGCAATCAGCGTTTCCGCGAGGGTTAATGCCCACGCGATACCTAAGGTTCGCTTACCAAACAACGCAATAAATCCGTAGCCGATACGCGCCCCAAGTCCTGTTTTCAGCAAGCTTTGCGACAGCATGATCGATAAACCGATCAGCCAAATCAGTTGGTTGGAAAAGCCACTCAGCGCATCGTTAAGCGCTGCCGCAGGCTTACCGGGATTCGTCACACCGGTCATCGCCACCAGCATGATCGCCACAACAGCAATCGCCCCGATAGGCATCGCTTTGCCGATAATGGCCGCAATCGTACCGATAAACAGCGCCAGCAGATGCCATGCCTGTGGCGTCACGTCCGCAGGACAAGGGATGATAAACCAGATGGTCAGTGTGATAACCATCGAGATGATGGCGGGCCAACCGCGAATGGGGGTCAATCTATCCATGGTTCAATCCTTGAGTATCCTGCGCATAAGTATGCGTTTCAGTATTAACCGTCATTCGTGCAGGTAAAACTCACCACCCTCTCACAAAACTAAAATAATCAGGCAATTAACACTACAATTTTCCTAATAGATTAAACCATGCATAGTCCAGTGGCAGCAGGATCAGATAAGTCGTCAGCGCCAGTACCAGACACAGGAGCAGCCCGGCTCTCGCTGGCACCCTGCCTAACGCCATCGCCACCACAATAGGTGATGCCTGATACGGCAGAAGCGGCGTTGAATAGCCCAGCACCTGAATCATAATCACCGACAGCAGCGGGAATTGCGTTGCCTCAGAAAAGCTCTGCGCCAGGGTGGTATACAGCGCCGGAACGCCGTTAGCGGTCATAATGAAGTTAAGCGCAGTGGTGATGCCGGTCAGGGCGAGAAAACTGGTGAACGGTTTCTCCGGATCCAGCGGCATCACGTGCAGCAGCGCTTCACCGACCGCATCGCCAATACCGGTTTGCGTCACTACACTCGCCAGTCCAAGAATACCGGCAACATAAATGCAGGTACGGATGTTAACCCCCGTGGAAAACTCCTCTCCATTGATGAACCCGACACGCGGTAACAGGGTGATGACCGCTGCCGCCAGCCCGGTCCACGCCGGGCCAATGCCATGCCAGCTTTCGCTGACCCACATCACCAGCACGACTGCCAGCATCCAGGCCAGTCGTTTTTCGTCGCGGCTCATTGGCTCCGGTGGTGAGAATTCACGTGGCGCATGGGGTTTTCCGGGAAACAGCCAGCAGATCAGCGCAATCAACAGTCCACCTTTCAGCCAGCCTAATACCGGCGTATGCAGCAGCAGATAAGGCAGATAGTTCAGGTGGATACCGTACGATCCTTCCGCCGCCCCGCTCATCACGAGATTCGGCACGTTAGCAGGCAAAATGGTGGCGGAAAGCTGAAAAGTGCCGAAACCCACAGCAAGCGCCAGGCCATACCACGCACGGGTGCCATCGAGGATCCCGGCACGCTTCGCCATCGCTGCAACAACGGGCATCAGCAGCGCGATACGTCCCATATTAGAGGGCATTACAAACGCCAGCGCATAGCTCAGCAGCACCACGCTTGAGACCATCAGCGGCCAGGATTCCGTCAGCCGTGATGACAACGCTCTTGCCGCCCTGTCCGCCAGTCCGGTTTTGCGGATCGCCACGCCTAGCACAAAGCCGCTGAATACCAGCCAGAACGCCGAGGAGGCAAAGCCGCCAAAGATGACGTCCGGTGGGGCGATTTTCGCCACCATCGCCACCGTGAAGAACAGCAGCGCAGTGATAAATTCCGGTAATAGCGAGGTTGCCCAGAGCAGGATGGTGACAATCACCACCAACGAGGGCAGAAACAGAGGATGTGAAAACCAGAGCGACATGCCTGTCTCCTGTTGTTTTTTTCAACAAGAATACGGGGGCATCCCCCTTCTGTAAACGCGCGTCTCCCCCTAAAAAAGCAGAGGGTCAGTGATAATGGATTTCGCCGAAGTAGTCAGACAGCACATAGTAGCGGCAATACTCAAAGGGATGCGCTTCCCCCGCCATAAACGTCTGGCGCGCCACGGAAAGGAGTGGTTTGTTCTCAGCAATCTGCAGCTTCTCGCATAAATCAGGGCTGGGCAGAATGGCATCGACCTTTTCGATCGCTGAGTCGCTTTTCACATTCAACAGGTGATAAAGCGAGGTATGGGCCAGTTCATCCGCTGTCAGGGTTAATCCCGGAAAGAAGGAGAGATCGAGATAAATTTTCTCGTGGTTAAACGGGCGATCGTTCAGGTATCGCACCCGAGAAATATAGAGATAGTGATGATGGGCCGGCAGGCTTAAACCATCTTCCTGCGCGTCGCGCGCCCGGCGTGTGGCGATTTCCAGAATGCGGTTCTCAACCGCCACGCTGGCATCACGCAGGTCGCTGGTGATCCCGCGAAAGGTATGACCATAGCTGACGCCTTCCGGCACCGCGCTCACCACGGAACCACTTCCGCGTTGAGAGGTGATCACACCGGCGTTGATCAACTCACTCCACGCCTGCTTCACGACGATCAGCGACACATTATAGGTTTGGGCGATCGCTTTTTGCGTTGGCAACTGACTCCCCAGCGGCAGGGTGCCGTTCTGGATCTGCTGGCAGATGATATAAAACAACTGCTTATACAGCGGAGTGAAACTCGTTTTATCAACCTGCAAGCCATTTACCTCGAAAGTCTGCCAGTCGGGGACGGTTGTCGCCGCCCCCGCAGGGCAGCGCACTACCCTTTAATCTGTCTGGCGAGTTCAGCCAAATCGAAATGATTCATACGATTAACGGTAGTTAAATAGTCGGCAGGAAAAGCATCAGCACCGTGCCAGGCGCCGGAGAGTGCCCCAACCATGGTGGCGACGGTATCGGTGTCATTGCCGATATTAACGGCGGAAATAATAGCATCAACGGCCGAATCCGGACAACACGCGAACAGACCAAACGCGGCCGGAACCGCCTCGCTGACGTGCAACCCGGACCCGATGATATCGGCAATCTCAACAATCGCCGTCTCCCAATGGGCGTGCCGCTTACCGATCGCTACCGCCAGTTCAATACGACGCGCCACCGACGGCCCGGCAACCATCATCGCGCCCTGTTCTGCCGCCAGCGCATAACCCCTGTCAGCGCCGTAAATCCCGGCCGCAATGATGCTTTCCGCACTCACCACGGACTGTAACGCCTCGCTGGTTGCTGCCGCCATCGCCGCTGCGCCAGACATCGCCAGTACGTTATTATGGGTAAAGCGGCAGATTTCCAGCGCAGTCTGAATCGCTTTTTCTATGTCGCCAGGATGCAGTACGGCGGCAGGCCAAATCTTCATTGCCGCGCCGTTGGTGGCTTCCGCATTCCCCTTATTGATAATCTGTACCGACTGTTTCTCACCTTCCAGTTCCCCCTGCAGGGACACGCGATTATCGTTAAAGATGGCTTTCATCGCGGCTCGGGTGGTTGGCCCGGTAAAATTGGCGTAGTACGGATAGGCCAGCCAGCGCTGGAAGGCTTCACGCATTGCTTCATCGCTCACCTGACGATGGTGCTGTAGCAGGGCGTCCATGATGTACTTCGCCTGAATAAAGTCATCGGTACACATTCCGGCTTCGTTACAGCGACCAAACGTATCGGCGGGCGGTTTCTCAAAACCGGTCACCCAGCCACCAAAGTATTCGCGAATTTGTTGCTGAGTACGCACTTCGGTCGCTGCGCCCATCGCGTCCGCCGCAGCGGCACCAATCAGGCAGCCCAGTATTTTGTTAATTTCAACGTGCATGAATGACTCCTTAACGGTTTAGCATATTTTTTCCAATGGATGACTGGCGCGAAAAGCCGCGAGCTGTTCAGGATAAGGCAGCGCGGTCATCGCCCCTTTTGCCGTGACCACCATCGCGCCGCAGGCATTGGCTGTACCGATCGCCTGTGCAAGCAAGTGACTGTCCCAGGAAGCGGCCTGTGAAAGGGTATAAAGCAGCCCGCCGACAAAGGCATCGCCCGCTCCGGTGGTGTCCACCACGGAAATTTTCGCGGCCGGGAACGCGCATTCGCCCTCTGGCGTCACCAGGTACGCCCCTGCATCGCCCAATGAGATAACGGTGGTTTCACAGCCAAGTTCACGCATCAGATAGCGTGCGTCCTGCCAGCGTTCGACCTTACCCAGCCAACACAGCTCATCCGCAGAGACCTTGCAGATGGAGGCCAGCGCAATAGATTGTGCGAGTAAGGGGACGATTTCCTGGATATCCCGCCACATGCTGACGCGCAGGTTAACGTCGAACATGACGTGCCCTCCCGCCGTCTTCATGCGTCTGGCGCCTTCCAGACACGCCTCACGCGCCGGACTGTCTGTCAGGCCAATCGAGCTGAAGTAAAACCACTCGTTGGCGCTGAAAGTCGGTAAATCCTGCACCGAGACAAAAGTGTCCGCGCCGGGATGTACCAGATAGGTAAAACTGCGCTCGCCTTCTGGCGTCAGATTGACGATCAGTACCGCGCTGGTTTGCTGTGGGTCGAGGCGCAATGACCCCACACCTACCCCGTTTTCTGCCAGCGTCTGGCGGAGAAAACGTCCGGCGTCATCCTCCCCAAGACAGCCGATAAATTCACAGTCGCCACCCAGTCGCGCGATGCAAACGGCGACGTTAGCCGATGCACCCCCCGGACATTTCAGGTAGGTGTCCGCGCCTTCCGGCACCAGATCCACGGACGCGTCGCCAATCACCCAGACTTTTTTGAGATGACTCATCTGCTCCTCCTCACGCCTGACGCTGCGCCAGTTCACTCTGGATATCGCGGTAATAATCGTTGTTGATCAGATACTTTTTCATCACCACGCCAACCACCAGATGGAAGACGGCAGGGATGAGCGTCATCATCAGCGCAATCCCGGTCAGCGAGCTTGCACTCTGCTGGACATCCGCCTGGTAGCCGAAGTGGCTCAGCAGGAAGCCAAGGACGCCGCCGGCAATCCCCATCCCGAATTTCTGAAAGAACAGAATGCCGCCGAAAGCCAGTCCGGAAACGCGCAGCCCGGTTTTCTTCTCGCCGTAATCGACGGCCTCCGCGATGGAAGACCAGAACACCGGCATTTGCATGTCGCAGAAGAAGTTGATGAGAAAGTAAAAGACAAAGGCGAGGATCAGGTTCTGCTGCCCGACGCAAAGATACATGCCGATACTCAGCGCGAAGGTCATCAGTTGGGTGTAGCGGAACATTTTTATTTTGTCCCAGAACTTAGTCACCCACGTGGTCGCAATCATCGCCAGAATAGACGCCACCACGCCGACGGTCAGGAACGGTGAAATCAGGCTGTCACCGCCATTCAGATAATATTTGGCGTAATAGGCCGCGACCGAACCGCGGATCACGTAGCCGCACATCAGCAACATAATCACCACGCCCAGAATCAGCCACTGGTCGTTACGTAGTAAATTCGCAAACTGCTGTTTGACGGACAGTGACGGCAATTCAGGCTCGCTGCGTTCGCGGGTGGTCATAAAGCAGAAGATAAACAGCACGGCGCCCATCGCCCCCATCAGGCCCATAGAGAGCTGATAACCCAGCGCTTTATTGCCCTGTCCCAGCCAGACCGCCAGCATGGGAACCACAATCGTCACCAGAAACGCGGCGATTTTGGTCATCACAAAACGATACCCGTTGGCGCTCAGACGCTCGCCCGGATCGTCCGTGATAACGCCAATCAGAGAGATATAAGGGATGGTGATCGCCGTATAAACCAGCGTCATCAGAATGTAAGTGAAATAGGCCCATACCAGCTTCGCCATATACGCCATATCCGGCGTGATAAACATCAGATAGACGGCAAAGCCAAATGGAATGGCAAACCATAACAACCATGGACGATAGCGTCCCCAGCGGGTCGACACTTTGTCGGTCAGCATTCCCATTGCCGGATCGATAATGGCATCGATCATCCGCACCACCACCAGCAGCACACCCACATCCGCTGCCCGTAAACCGTAAATATCCGTGTAGAAATATGCCAGCAGTAGCTGCATGGCAATAATCACTACGTTGATCGCCATATCCCCGGCGCCGAAACCTATTTTTTCCTCGATAGACAATTTCATATCGGTATTCCTTTTGCGCCGTTCAGCGCAAGAATGTCGAAAAAAGGATGACGTAACTACGTGAAATAAAAGCTTTTATGATTAACGCATGACCCAGAAAACCAGGATCAGGCGTTATGAGGGAGTGTAATGGAACCACAAAAGATATAAAGGTATACCTTTATATCTTTTGACCGAATTCACATTATTTTAACCAACGATACATCTTCGCTGGCCTGAAGTGGGAGATTGTGCAAAAAAACGCCGACAACCGTCGGCGTGGCGATCAGGGCTGAGTCAGGAGCTTACAGTCGTGATCCTGAATTTCTTCTGCCGACGCCCGGTTACACGCCAGCATGTTGCGCTGCGTGGCCAACAGAACAAAAGCGTCATCACTTTGACGCGCCAGCGCCAGCGCATAGCTGCCCATTCGCTCACGCGCTTCCGGCACCTCTTCGGCCAGCATCATAAACGGACTGCGCTGCGCCAGTTCGCTTTCTGTCACGCGACGGGCGAGATACTCATGCCCGCGCAGTCCGCCCGGCAGCGGTAACCAGCGGGTGCTGATTTTGGTCTGGTTAGCGTCCAGTTGCGCTCTGACATCAGGACGAAGGCAGGAAATATGGATGTGGAAATGGTTTTGCGTCCGTCCGCTGCGCGAATTGATTGCCAGCGACACGACGCTGTCCGGAATATCCTTGCCATACTTTTGGCTCATGAAATCGCGCGCCTGCCAGGCCAGCCAGAAGAAATTCGGCGTGTATTGTTCCACCAGCAACGGACTCTCGGTGCCATTAATGCGATAAGTCGGCATCAGCAGATATTGCAGCGGACCATTGCGATCTTTAAAGACCACATATCCAGCATCGGGCTTCACTTCGACACATGGCGCAGGGTTTTGATGCTGCAACTGGTTGGGCAGGCATTGCTCAAGCACAATCTTACGCAACGCATCCGGGTTTCCGGCCAGCTTCCAGTAGCCAAAACCTGCCGCAGCGGCAATAACGACAACGGCCAGTAGTCCATAGCCTGTTTTTTTCATAACGCGTTCCCTGTATCTCAACGGCCTGCAAGAGTAACGCAAAATGATGACAAATAAAAAAGCCCGGCGGTAAATACCCCGGGCTTCTTCTCCTGCCAGCTCTTAACGCTTGCTGATTTGATCGAACGTTCCGCCATTCGAGAAGTGTTCTTTTTGCGCTTTCGTCCAGCCGCCGAACGTTTCATCAATGGTAAAGAGTTTCAGCTTCGGAAACGCATTTTCGTATTTCTTCGCCACCTCTGCATCACGCGGACGGTAGTAGTTTTTCGCCGCAATCTCCTGACCTTCCGGTGAGTAGAGATACTTCAGATAGGCTTCCGCCACGGCCTGAGTGCCTTTCTTCTCGGTCACTTTATCCACAACGGAGACCGTCGGTTCAGCCAGAATGGATTCGCTCGGCGTCACGATTTCAAATTTATCTTTGCCCAGCTCATTGGTCGCCAGCAGCGCTTCGTTCTCCCAGGCGATCAGCACGTCGCCGATGCCGCGTTCGACAAAGGTATTGGTCGCACCGCGTGCGCCAGAGTCCAGCACTTCGACATTCTTAAACAGCGCCTTCACAAAGTCCTGCGCTTTTGCCTGATCGTTGTTGTTGTGGTGCAGCGCATAACCCCAGGCAGCCAGATAGTTCCAGCGTGCGCCGCCGGAGCTTTTCGGGTTAGGCGTGATCACCGAAACGCCAGGCTTAACCAGATCGTTCCAGTCATGAATTTGCTTCGGGTTGCCTTTACGCACCAGGAACACAATGGTGGAGGTGTAAGGCGCAGAGTTGTCCGGCAGGCGTTTGATCCAGTTTTTATCAATACGACCACGCTCGGCAATCGCATCCACATCATAGGCCAGCGCCAGTGTCACCACATCCGCCTCAATGCCGTTAATCACCGAGGTCGCCTGTTTGCCTGACCCGCCGTGTGACTGACGAATCACCACGTTATCGCCCGTTTCTTGCTTCCAGTGTGCGCTAAACGCTTTGTTGTACTGCTCGTACAGCTCACGCGTTGGATCGTAAGACACGTTCAGTAATTGAATATCCTTTGCCAGAACGCCGCTGGATGCCAGCAGCAAAGCTAACCCCACGCCCCATTTGTTCATCGCCCAACTCTCTTATGTTGTGTTGTGATGAGCAAAGCGTGCCAGAAAGGTATCCAAACATTAAAGAATAAAAAAAGATTGGCTATAACGTGAGGGAATATATGGAGGGCGTATGCCGGATGGCGGCTGACGCCTTATCCGGCCTACAAGTCTTTGCGATCTGTAGGCCGGGTAAGCGTAGCGCCATCAGGCGCAGAGAAGAATCAGTACAGTTTCTTCGCGCAATCCAGCCAGTCACCTTTGAACGGACGCTTCATGTTTTCGATAGCATCGATGATGTCATGGTGAACCAGTTTTTCGTTCTGAATACCGACGCAACGACCACCGTGACCTTCCAGCAGCAGTTCAATGGCGTAAGAACCCATACGGGAAGCCAGGATGCGGTCATAAGGCACTGGAGAACCGCCGCGCTGGATGTGACCCAGTACGGTCGAGCGGGTTTCACGGCCCGTCTCTTTCTCAATGTAATGCGCCAGTTCGTCGACATCGCACATGTGCTCAGTGATTGCCACGATAGCGTGTTTCTTACCCTTCGCAATACCCGCTTTGATTTCAGCAACCAGATCGTCACGGCTGAATTCCACTTCCGGTACCACAACGAACTCACAGCCACCGGCAATCGCTGCCGCCAGCGTCAGGTCGCCACAGTAACGCCCCATCACTTCAACGATAGAGATACGCTGGTGAGAAGACGAGGTGTCGCGCAGACGGTCAATCGCTTCAACCACGGTGCCCAGCGCCGTAAAGTAACCGATGGTGTAGTCAGTGCCTTTGATATCGTTATCGATAGTGCCAGGCAAGCCGATGCACGGGAAGCCCATTTCAGTCAGGCGTTTCGCACCCATGTAAGAACCGTCACCGCCGATCACCACCAGCGCGTCGATTCCACGTTTTTTCAGGTTTTCGATAGCCACGGCGCGGACGTTTTCGTCACGGAACTCCGGGAAACGAGCGGAACCCAGGAAGGTACCACCGCGGTTAATCATGTCGGACACGCTATAACGGTCAAGCTGCACCATACGGTCTTCGTACAGACCCAGGTAGCCATCATAAATCCCCATGACTTCCAGTCCTTCCGTCAGTGCTGCGCGCACCACACCACGGATTGCTGCGTTCATGCCCGGCGCATCACCGCCGCTTGTCAACACACCGATTTTCTTAATCATGACTACCTCTGAACTTTGGAATGCAAAATGAAGTCTGTTGCCGGAAGTCGATCCTGCATAGCGAGACGATCCAACGAATATGCAAATAGTATAACAATCACGTCCTGCTGAATTGATTCAGGTCAGGCCAAATGGCGGTAATTTATACACAAAATGCGGGCCTGGCTCTCTTTTTTACGCTCACTTACGAAAGCTCAAACCTTTTGCCTTCCCTGGGAACGACGGAACACGGGTCCTGATGGATAATGACATCGGAGCCCGGAAAACGCCGTAAAATCGCCTGCTCTACCTGTTCAGCCACAACATGCGCCTGAACGAGCGGCAGATTATCTTCCATTTCCAAATGAATCTGAATAAAGCGGGTCGGCCCTGACTGCCGCGTACGGAGATCGTGAGCACCACTGACGCCCGGCCATGATGTCACGATGTCAAAAATTTCCTGACGTTCTTCATCGGGTAATGCGCGATCCAGTAACGACTGCACGGCATCATAACCCATGCGTAACGCGCTATATAAAATATAGATGCCAATCCCCAAAGCAAACAACGCGTCTGCACGATGCCAGCCGTACCAGGCCAGACCGAGCGCCACGAGAATCGCACCGTTCATCATAACATCAGACTGATAATGAAGCATATCCGCCCGTACTGCCTGGCTTTGCGTCCGCTTCACCACCCAGCGCTGAAACGAGACCAGCACCACAGTACATATCAGGGCGATAATGGTAACCACAACCCCCACGCCGGGTTCGTTCATCGGCGTCGGTGTAATCAGATGCTGGATACCCGTTAAAAATAAAAACAACGCCGAACCGGAAATAAACATGCTTTGCGCCAGCGCAGCCAGTGATTCCGCTTTGCCATGACCAAAGGTATGTTCATCATCCGCGGGCTGCAGCGAATAGCGCACCACTAACAGGTTAGTGAGCGACGCGGCAATATCCACCAGCGAGTCGACCAGGGCCGCCAGAATACTCACCGACCCGGTGTACCACCACGCAAAAATTTTGATCAAAAGTAACAGCGATGCCATCACTGTCGCGGCAATGGCCGCCCGACTGACTAACCGCCCATAGGATTGATTCATAAACACTCCTGCCATTTCATGCCGGTAGTATAACGGATGGTGTAAGACAATCAGTGATTATGACGATGACAATTTACAGGCAAAAAAAACCCCCACGTCATGTGGGGGAAGACAGGGATGGTGAAGAAATCCAGCCAGTAACACAATGGAATAAAAGGATTTATTCTAATCTTCGTCTACATTTTGACTACACTTCGACAGAAAAAAGCCGGGCTTCTGCCCGGCCTCTTCAAACATTAGCCTAAAACGTAACCTATTGATCAGGGCCGCACTTCTTCGTATATTCGGTCATGTTTACCTGTCCTGGGTCTGAATACAGTTGCTTGTTAAATACAGAGTAAGTTACCCCTTTTGAGAAGAACCCCTTCGACTTCATCGACAATTCCATTTCAAAAGGTGCAAAACCAGCATACGCACCAAACGCATTTTTAGCGTTTACCTGCCCGCAGACGTAACCGACAACAGCACCATCAGCAGCTTCATCTTTCTGAACAAATCGTACATACCTGAATTTCGCACTATCAGGATCGCGCATACTTGAAGCAACTTCTTTCTGCCCCAATTCAACCGCTTTATCAGCACCGGGCTTACATCCAACAAGGCTAAACAGCGCAAGTACCATGATTAACTTTTTCATATCCCTACCTTTTAAGCACCACCGTGAAAGTTGAAAAAATAATATCAGGGGTAACAGGTATAAGAAACCCGCCATGTAGGCGGGTTATTTTTACAGTGCCAGCGATAACTGATCTTCGCCGTGGTGACTTCGTGGAAAAGCTTCTTGTGGCACCATCGCGCCGGGCGCTGGCTGGGTCTGATTTAGTGAACCGTCTATTTCCGTCATGCTGGTGAAACAGTAACCGCACAACATATTTTGACACTGGTGATAGCTGCGCCGCACAAGCAAACTCAGCTCAACGCTGGTTCTGGTTTTTGCTATTGCACGGCAGCGAGGACAGCGCATTGCCATACGCGGGCCTCCTTTCAGGACTGGTTAATATCAACGCAAGTATAACGCTTAAGACGTTGAATCGTCACTCTCCGCTGTCCAGTCGTCGATTTTTACTTCCAGTTCCAGCGACGTGGTAAACCCTCCCCCACCAACATCGTGAACGCAGCGCGTTATCGTCCAGTTTCCATTGTCGATCGTTGACTTAAAGCCGTAGATGCTGGCGGGCTGTTCCGGGTACAAATCCGCGCGGCCACGCGCCAGGGTGATGCTGAACGTCGCCGCCCCGCGCTGTAACTCCCGCCACTTAGCCGCAGCGGCACGCTTTGCCGCCTTTTCCGTCTTGAAGGTTTTTCGGATAACAAAAACGTTACCTTCTGCCCCGGCCAGATAATCCCCTTCTTTTTTGCTTGATGCGGGTTCTTTCTTTTTGGCCTGGCTGGTTCGTCGCCTGCGGGTGGTTTTCTTCACGGTAGTGGATGGTTTTTTGCCAAAGTTGAGATCAAGCCAATACGCGGTTACGCCCGTATACGCGTCCCTGTCGGCAACGTTAAACCGGTGTTTATCACCGCTTGAGCGGACTATCTCGATCACTGGCAGCGGCTTGCCGCTTTGCGTTACTCCCTTGCCCGGAGTGATGAACAGAAGCATACCGTTTTTAATGGTTGCCACCGCGCCCAGCATTTCGGCCATGCGCGTTAAGAAACTGATATCTGATTCACTCGTCTGATCGGCGTGGTCTATCTCAATCTTCGCCAGTTCTTCGCTGACACCCGCACGCAGATCGTAGCGGCTGGCAATGCTGGCGACCACATCCCCCACGGTAATATCGTGCCAGCTATATTCCCGCTTCACGTTGAAGGTATCGCGAAAATCTGCGCTTCTGGCACTGATCGTTAGCTGGTCAGGCGGGCCAGCGTGTCCGATCTCATCAACCGTATACACGCCCTTAAAAACCAATGGATCATTATCCCAGCCCAGCGCCACCGATATCTTTGCGCCGCGTGATGGTAATGCTACCTGCCCGTCTGCATCATCCAGAGTCAGATCCAGCGTGTCCGCTTCAAAGCCCCGGTTATCTGTCAGGGAAAGGGAGATCAGCCGGTTATCCAGCGCCGTAATCTGCTTACCTTCAATCTCAATACTGAACGCCGGGCGCGGCGAATATCGGTTTTCTGTCGTGTCCATATCAACCCCTTCATCATGATGTGGTACATCGTCGCCACGCGCGCGCGCATGAACAACGCCCCGTCATTGTTGCAGGTTGCTGACAACCCTTATCCATCGCATCGGCCCGCCATTGCCGCAATGATATTCGCAGTCATTAAACTGGCGAGGCAAATACATGGCCACTAACTACCATCACGGTGTAACCGTCACGGAAACCACCGACCTTAGCACGATGATCACCGACATTGATTCGGCGGTGATCGGCGTTGTCTGCACCGCTGATGATGCGGACGAAACAGCGTTCCCGCTGGATACCCCTGTACTGATTACCCGCGTGGCTAACATGCTGGGCAAGGCAGGTAAAACCGGCACCCTGTTTACCACCCTGAAAGCGATTTCAGACCAGACCAGCCCGCAAACCATCGTGATCCGCGTTGCTGATGCTGCAAATATCGAACCGCCAGAAGGCGGCACCGCACAGACACAGGATCAACTGGTTATTGGCGGTACCGATGCAAACGGACGCTTTACCGGCATGTACGCGCTGCTGTCTGCCGAAATGCGCGTAGGCGTGCGCCCGCGTGTTCTGGCTGTTCCCGGTCTTGATACGGAAGCGGTGGCCGCACAACTCGGCGTCATTGCCGAAAAGCTGCGCGCGTTTGCTTACGTGGCAGCGAACGGCTGCAACACAATCGCCGAAGTGAAGGAATACCGCGAACAGTTCGCACAGCGTGAAATGATGGTTATCTGGCCTAATTTCATCTGCTACGACACCAACGCCGGGGCGAATGCCACTGTGCCCGTGGGTGCCCATGCGGTTGGGATGCGCGCCAAAATCGACGCAACGCAGGGCTGGCATAGAACCATTTCCAACGTGCCCGTTAATAACGTGCTGGGGATGGATCGGGATATCTATTTCACGTTGCAGGGCACCGATACCGACGCCGATGAACTGAACGCAGCAGGCGTTACCACGCTGATCAAGCAGGACGGCTACCGCATCTGGGGATCGCGTACCTGCGACGCGGAAACGTATATCTTCGAAAGTTATACCCGAACCGCGCAGATCGTTGCGGATACCGTCGCCGAAGCCCATTTCGCCTATGTTGATAAACCGCTTACCCCGTCGCTGGTAAAGGACATTGTGGACGGCATCAATAAGAAGCTGACCTCATATGTGACGGCTGGCAAGCTGCTGGGTGCCCGCTGCTGGTATGACCCGGAACCGAATACCTCGGAAACCCTGCGCAATGGTCAACTGACCATTAAGTACAACTACACCCCTGTTCCACCGCTGGAAAATCTCAGCCTGGTACAGGAGTTCACCGACGAATATTTCGCTACGTTTTCCAGCGCAGTGAATAACTAACCGGGGGCGCTTATGGCACTGCCTAAGAAACTCAAATATTTCAATATGTTCTTTGACGGGGATAACTACTTCGGCATGGTGCCGGAAATCACCCCCGCCAAACTCACCAAAAAAACCGAAGACTACCAGGCTGGTGGTATGCCGGGTTCGGTTGCGGTGGATCTTGGCTTCGACGCTGGCGCCCTGGATATGGATATCACGCTTGGCGGTCTGGATGCCGGATTGCTGAAAAAATGGGGCGTTACCACTGCGGACGGGATGCAAACACGTTTTGCTGGCTCCTATCAGGACGACGCAACCGGCGACGCTGTACCGTGCGAAATCCAGACGCGTGGCCGCTTCACTGAACTGGATCCCGGTTCGGCAAAAGTCGGGGATGACACTTCGCATAAGTACACCCTGAAAAACACCTATTACAAGCTGACCATCAACGGCGAAGAGATTATCGAAGTTGATGTGCTCAACATGATTTACAAAGTTGCCGGTGTGGATGTGCTGGAAAAACACCGCGCTAACATCGGCCTATAAGGAAACCCGGCACCATGAGCAAGACCAAAGAAAACACCGTTATTCTTACCGCCCCTATTACGCGCGGTAAGACCAAAATCACCGAAGTGGCGATCACTTCCGTGCTTAAACAGGCTGGATCACTGCGCGGCTTAAAAGCCTATGACGTGCTGACTTCCAACTATGACGCGCTGGTTATTCTGCTGCCCCGCGTTACCGCTCCGGCACTAACCGCCGATGAGATTGCCCGTATGGATACCTGGGATTTTTGCCAGCTAGCCAACGCGGTGGTTGATTTTTTGCAACCCTCTTCGGATCTGACCGCGACGGATACGGGCAACGAATCATCCGATGCCCCTGCGAACGCATAGAAGACCTGATGGCAGATATCGCCGTCATATTCCACTGGCGGCCGGTAGAGATGGACGCCATGACGGTACAGGAAATACTGTTATGGCGTGATCAGGCGGCTGCGCGCAGTGGTGGAGATCACTAAATGGCAGACCGCAATTTAAATATCAGGGTGGCATTCAGCGCCCTGAATAATATGTCCCGCCCTGTCAACGCGGCGCGCCAGAGTGCCGCCGCGTTGGCGTCTCAAATCAACCAGACTAAAACCAGCATTAAAGGGCTTGAGCGTCAGGCAACCAGCTTTGACCGCCTCACCGCAGCCAATAAAAAAACCACCGAACAACTGGCCCAGGCGAAAGAACAGGCCCGGCAAATGGCGGCGGCTTATGGCCCGTTACGCCAGCGCAGCGCCGAACAGGTTGCCGCCCTCAATCAGCAACGTGCAGCCATTCGCCAGTTAACCCAGCAGCAGAAAGGCGAGCAGACGCAGCTTAACCAGTTGCGGGCCAGCTTCTACAGCGAAGGCATTGCGATCAGCAGCGCCAGCCGGGCGACGGAACAGATCAACCAGCGCACCGCGCAATACAACCGCCAGCTTGCCGAACAGCAGCGACGGCTTGACGCTGTTAACCAGGCGCAGGCCCGTTACAGCCGCGCCAAAGAAACCGGCGAAAAGATGATGAGCGGGGGGATGAAAACCGCCGCAGTAGGGGCGGCAACCCTAGCACCTGTCGCCGCTGCGGTTAAATCCTACAGCAGCCTTGAAGACGCCATGAAAGGTGTAGCCAAACAGGTAAACGGCTTGCGTGACGACAGCGGCAACCGCACCCCGCAATACGAAGAAATGCAGCGGGCGATCATGGATGCCAGCGAAAAGCTGCCAATGGCAAACGGTGCTGTTGACTATGCCGCACTGGTCGAAGGCGGCGCACGTATGGGCGTAGCAAACAGCGATGATCCGTGGGAAAAACAAAAAGCCGATCTGTTGTCTTTCGCCAGCATGGCGGCAAAGGCTTCTGTTGCCTTTGAACTTCCCGCCGACCAGCTTTCTGAAAGTCTCGGTAAGATTGCCGGGCTGTATAAAATCCCTACCCAGAATATTGAACAGTTAGGCGACGCCATAAACTACCTGGACGATAACGCGAAGTCGAAAGGCTCCGATATTATCGACGTGCTCCAGCGCGTTGGCGGACTTGCCAGCCAACTGGATTACAAGCAAGCCGCCGCGCTGGGTTCCACCTTTCTGACGCTCGGTACCCCTGCCGAAGTTGCCGCCAGCGCCACCAATGCCATGGTGCGCGAACTCTCAATCGCTACGGTTCAGGGCAAAAACTTTATGCAGGGTCTGGACGCCCTCGGCCTCAGCGCCGAAAAAGTTCAGAAGAGCATGTCAGTGGACGCGATGGGCACAATCATTTCAGTGCTGGAAGCGTCCAAAAAACTGGCCCCGGATCAGCAGGTAGCCAACCTTACCCAGATTTTCGGCAAAGAGTTCGGCGATGATGCGCAGAAACTTGCGAACAACCTGCCCGAACTACGCCGCCAGATAGAACTGACGCAGGGCGCAGCCGCTAAAGGATCCATGAAACGGGAATCGGATATCAACAAAGCTTCCCTTTCTGCTCAGTGGCAACTGACCAAAACCGGCGCGGTTAACGCATTCAGTTCAGCAGGGGAAACCCTTCGCGATCCGCTGATGGATATCATGCTTACCGTCAGTAAGGTGGTTGGCAGCGTCCGCCGTTGGGTTGAGGCAAACCCGGCGCTGGTTGGCTCAATCATGAAAGTCACCGCAGCCATAGGCGCGTTGCTGGTTGTTGTGGGTGGTCTGATGCTGTCCATCGGCGCAGTACTCGGCCCGATGGCACTTGTTCGCCTTAGCTTCACCACACTGGCCGGGGAAGGAGGAATAGCGCGGCTGACTGGCGGAGTAATGCGCCTGGGTGGTGCTTTCCAGTGGCTTGCTGGCTCGCCTATGCAGGCATTGTTAAGCGCCGGTCGCATGGTATTCGGCCCGCTTATCACTCTACTGGCTGGCATTTCTGCGCCCGTCTGGGGGCTGATTGCTCTCTTTGCTGCGGCAGCAGTGGCCGTCATTAAATTCTGGCAACCGATTAAGGCATTTTTCAGCGGCTTCTTTACCGGTCTGATGGCTGGCCTTCAACCAATAACGCAGGCGTTTAACGCCGTATTCGCACCACTGGCCCCGATTTTTAACAGTATCGGCAACGCGATCAGCGGCGTCTGGGAGTGGTTTACCAAACTGCTGGAACCGATCCAGTTTTCCAGTGAAGCGCTGGCATCCTGTACCAGTGCAGGGGAAACATTCGGCAAAGTGGTAGGGGGGGCAATCAGCGCGCTGACGCTTCCCATTCAGGCCGTAGCCAAAGGGCTGGGCTGGATTCTGGAAAAGCTGGGCGCCATTCCCGACGCAGCTAAAGCAGCGCAGCAGGTTGCGCAGCAAATGACGCCGGAAGCGGTCAACAATCTGGCAGACCGGGTTAACGCCTTTTCCGGTGACGTGCAGGCAGTCGCGAAGGAAAGCAAAAAAGCCGAAGAGAAAAAGAAAACCGATGAGCAGAAGAAACAGGACAACCTGATTAACTCGCTCAAAGGCCCGGCCAACATCGTGCCGAAGATGAGTAGCAGCCTGGACAAAATCGCCACCAATACCACTGAGAAGAAAGACGTCCCCGGCGAAATTGTATTCAAGAATAAGCAGCCCTATATCCCGATCCGTGGCGGATATTCGGAACCGCTTAAGCAGGCACAGCGCCAGCTACCATCCCTTACCGATTGGGTGACGCAGCAGGCCGGATCGCTGATCGCTTCCGTTACCCCCTGGCAGGTTGAGAAGCCCGCCGCACGGGTGCCCGTTTCGGCGTCGCCGTCTGCGGCTTCCGTCGCTGCACTCATGCCTGCGCCTGGCGGTGATGTATATCACCTTAACTTCGACTTTAGCGGCCAGAAACTGGATGAAGAAACCATTATCAGGCGCGTGCGCGAAGAACTTGCGTTAGCGAAGCAGCAGGCTGACCGGCGCAAGCGTTCCCAACTGATCGATCACGTCTAAGGGCAATATCATGATGATGATTCTGGGGATGTTCCCCTTTTCACTGCAAACCACGCCTTACCAGAGTGCGAATAAAACCAATTCCTGGCGGCACGTCAAAAACGATCGCGTGGGAAAATCCCCGCGCTATCAGTTCATCGGCGCAGATGAAGAACCTTTCGTACTCAGCGGCACGCTGTACCCCGAAATAAGCGGCGGTGATGTGTCGCTTGTCATGCTGGAAACTATGGCCTTTTCCGGGCGCCCGTGGCCCCTGATTGAAGGCACGGGCAGGATCTACGGCATGTATGTAATTGAGCAGATCATGCAAAACCGGACGGAGTTCTTTAAAGACGGGAAGGCAAAGAAAATTGATTTTACGCTCAACCTGAAACGGGTTAGCGAGGACATACGGGAAAAGCTGGCCGAAACCACTACCGACGATCTCTTCTCTCTGGTGAAAACAAACCTTTCGATATAAGAAAAGCGGGCCTTTGCCCGCTTCGTCTTCCGGAACACACCGCCATAACTGACCGTGCTGCAGCATCGTTAAAAATGACTGTACTCGATGCACACGGCCAGCACGGTTAGAACCGGTCATGCGTGCCGGAATTCTTATCTCTGGTCGCTGGGAATTTTTTGTAAAGCGTAGATATTCCAACATCGTAAATTATAGCAACCCTCCGGCGCGATTCCCCTGACGCTATTAACCTACCCGCCTGCGCCCATTGTTCTGGTGTTAGTTTTGGTCGTCTACCTCCGATCCTTCCCTGCGCGCGAGCGGCCACCAGTCCTGCACGCGTACGCTCGACAATCAATTCTCTCTCCATCTCTGCCAGTGCCCCCATAACATGAAAAAAGAAACGCCCCATTGGCGTTGATGTATCAATACTGTCAGTCAGGCTGCGGAAGTTCACGGAACGTTGCTTTAGCTCCTCCACAAGAATGACCAGGTTCCGCATACTCCGCCCAAGACGATCCAGCTTCCAGACAACAAGCGTGTCTCCTGGAGAAAGGCGCTTTAGTAATTTTTTAAGCCCTGGCCTTTCCGCTGTTCTCCCGCTCATTTTATCTTCAAAAATTAGCTCACATCCTGACCGCTCAAGCGCATCACGTTGCAAAGCCGTGTTCTGGTCATTTGTTGATACGCGCACATACCCAATAAACATGGTTTTTCATTCCGTTAAAACGATAAATCATGCCATTCGCATAAAAATTATGCTTTTTCAAAAACGTTGGTTTGGGAACAGCGGCAACGAAGGACGTAGGGACAGGTGAAAATCAAATCCCGGACATGTCCAGCTTTGGTTCTGGTTCAGGATGGA